>Ga0163151_10001755_pt1 | contig 35812 bp, 30 predicted proteins | sample OliLakLV19MP5IB2_FD_145596 | JGI IMG/M metagenome (GOLD analysis project Ga0163151, IMG submission 145596) | Freshwater microbial mat bacterial communities from Lake Vanda, McMurdo Dry Valleys, Antarctica - Oligotrophic Lake LV.19.MP5.IB-2 | ecosystem: Environmental > Aquatic > Freshwater >... | reverse complement strand
TCAAGTAAACGACAGCAATTATACGGTAAGGTTAATAGCAACAAGCAAACATGGTAGTAAAGACACCACCACCACCACAGTGGTAGTAAGACCCAATGCGAAGGCGTTTTATACAAGAACAATAGGTGTATCTTGTGCGCCATTTTATATTGCCCCTAGTATGGTTATCGGCATCACCTACCCCAATGCAAATATCACTTACGAATGGTATGCAAATGGAGCCGCTTTGGGAGCGCCAGGCATAAGCTTCCCAGGTTATACCTTAGCTAATGCCAACGACAGCGTCTTAATTAAATTAAAGGCCATTAGTAAGAATGGATGTAAGAACGATAGCATGGAAATGTGGTTTTACACCATACAGAATCCCAAACCCAATTTTATAGCAGTTGATAGCATTTTATGTTCTGGGAAATTGGTAAACTTTAATAATACCTCAACACCAAATAGTGGATTAAACTATTTATGGCATTTTGGGAAGGCAACAGACTCTTCAATTGTTAAAAATCCAACTCAAGTGTTTTATAATTATGGTATTACAGATACCACAATATTTGTAAAACTTATCACTATTGCGGGAGGAACAGGTTGCAGAGATTCCATTACAAAAACCATAGTGGTAAAACCGTTGCCAAATCCAGGTTTTCTTTTAAGTGATTCGGTGTTATGCTACCCAAATAAGTTGATTGTAAATAATATAAGCACACAAGTTCCTCCAATTCTAGCAAACAGTTATCGCTGGTTTGTAAGTCTGGTTGGATCAAACATTTTAAACGACAGCAGCAATTCAAGCACCATCATTTCTTTCATTGATAACCAAACTGGATTTAACAAAATATACCAAATTAAACTAACTGCAACATCTAATTTTGGTTGTGAAGACTCCATGCGAAAATCCATTCGAATTCCCACTAGACCCATTTCAAATTTCACATTTAATTTGGATAGCAGTTGTGGACCTATATTAATTAGCACCAATAACCTTACTAATTACGGTAATTTTTATAGTTGGAGCAGCAAAAAACTGGGACCAATTCTATTTAATCCATCATCGAATAATACAAACATTCAATTCCCTTCCCACACAGGATTATTGGATTCAATTTATCTGATACAATTGTTGGCAACAAATGCCGATGGTTGCAGGGATTCGATTGATAAACCATTTAAAGTTTTTCCAAAACCTATAGCCTTATTTTTAACCAATTTGGATTCGGGTTGTTCTCCCTTACCCATTACTTTTTTTAACCAATCTATTGTTAAAAAATTAGCTACTTATAATTGGAGTTTTGGAGATGGAACAACTGCCATTACAAATTTAGATACACTCGTTAAAACCTATATTGGTTCAAAATGGCAAGACACTTCGTATATAGCTCAACTCATATCTACTTCTGTTAATGGTTGTAAAGATACCGTTCAAAAGAAGTTTTATATTGAGGCTGGATCTGTTGCCTCCATCTATTTAAAAGACACCATCATTTGCTCTAATTCAATTAATCCCACTAAGCTAAAAATTGAAAACCAATCTTATGGCAGTGTAGATACATTTTACTATGATTTTGGAGATGGTTTAAGCCTACTTACAACCGAAGATTCTGTTGTTTTACACCCTTATCTAGTTGAGGGGACTTACCAAATTGTTTTGAAAGCAACAAATAGTTGCAGGACTAGCTTTGACACAGCTTTTGTAAAGGTTCAAGTGCCGCCTAATGTTGGCTTTGTTAAGACAGATTCTGTTGGCTGTAGTCCACTTGTTGTAACTTTTACAAATACATCAACAAAAATATACCACGCAAGTTTCTTGTGGAATTTAGGCAATGGAAATACCTCCACAAATATCAATCCTGCACCACAAACTTACATGCAAAGCTTAATTACAGACACCTTTTATTATATTAAATTAGAAGTAAGTAATATCTGTGGAAGTTTTTTTAAAAAGGATACTGTTAGGATATTGCCTTTACCTACAGCGTATTTTGAAATGAATAAGGATTCTGGTTGTTCTCCTTTAGAGGTAAAATTCATGAACTTTAGTTATGGCGTTCCACAAAATGTGAGGTGGGATTTTGGAAATGGCAAAGACACCAGTATTCGGTTTGATCCAATTCCCAATAAAATAATTTATTCCACTGTAGATACGCCAACTATCTATGTGGTAACTTTAATTGTTTCTAATATCTGTGGCAGTGATACCCTGCGAAAATTCATTAAAGTGATGCCTAATACAGTGAATTCATTTTTTACCACCGATTATCAAAATGGTTGCCAAGATTTATTGGTTCAGTTCACAGATAAATCTACTGGAGGGCAAAATATTAGCTATTCGTTTGGAGATAGTACTGGCACAAATCTTAAAAATCCGTTGCATTTATATGATAAGCCAGGAATCTTTAGGGCCTATCAATATGTAAACAACAATTGTAGTTATGATACCAGTTCTGTGGTTATTTCGGTCTATCCAAAACCTCAATTCACCATCGACAAAATTGCAGGTAATATTTGTGTTAATCAACCTGTACAATTTGTTTCGCGTTTGGCAAGCGGAGGCACCATAACATGGTATTTTGGAGATGGCGATTCATCAAATCAATACAATCCAATTCACAGTTATGCTACGGGGGGCAAGAAAATTTTTAGAGCTGTTTTGTTATCAAATCAAAACTATTGTCCATCTCAAATAACAGACAGTTTAATGGTAACACCCAATCCCATTATTAGTATCAATGCAGATACAAATCAGGCCTGTTTAAACCATACCTTTAGTTTGAATTTAAGTAGCAATGGAAATTATTTTTATGAGTGGGATTTTGGCGACAGTAATTTTGCTGTTGGTTCAGGCATATCTTATAAGTTTAAAAAACCTGGAACTTATAGGGTAAAAGTTACCGCAACAAATAGCAGTAATTGCAAAGATTCTGCCTTCAAGCAAGTAGTTGTTTGGCCAATTCCAAATGCTGCATTTGATTATAACCCCAAAGATACTTGCACTGGGCCCGCTTGGGTAAAATTTGATAACCTAAGCACTGGCGCAAATTCTTATCGTTGGGATTTTGGCAATGGAAACACCTCAACGGCCACCAATGGCAATGAATTTTACAGTGGTGTGGGTCAATATACCATTACACTGGTAGCAGAGAATATTTATTTCTGCTATGATACCTCCACGCAATATTTTAATATATTTAATAAGCCTGAACCTGAATTTAGTATTGATAAAATAAATGGTTGTAAAGGAACCTATGTTAGCTTTACCAATAAGAGCAAATTTGCCAAGACCTATTTATGGTATTTTGGCGATGGTAATACGTCTACTGAGGAAAGTCCGCGACACCGATATGACAGTGCTGGTACTTTCAATGTTACCTTAATTGCCTATGCTGGAATCCTATGCAATGAAATGCTTATAAAAAGCAGTTTAATTACAATTTACCCTGATCCAGATGCAGGTTTTACCCATTTACTGAATGATCAAAACAAGCCATACAGAACATTTAAATTTATAAGCAATTCAAGTGGCAATAATACCTATTTGTGGCAATTTGGTTCAGGCAATGAATCTGGTGGCCAAACGGCTTATTTTACTTTTGGAGAGGCAGATTCTATCTGCAAAATGGTGACGCACAAAGTAACTTCTTTTTATGGTTGCGAAGCATTTACAACAGACACTGTATGTATGGAGCCTTATTGGAAAGGATTGTTTGTACCTAATGCCTTTACTCCTGATTATGGAAACGATGATGTGAGGGTGTTTAAACCTGCTGGAACAGAGATAAAATCGTATCATTTGAAAATTTTTAATAAGTGGGGTGAAATGGTTTGGGAGTCAACCGAATTGTTCGATGGCCATCCAGCAAGGGGATGGGATGGCACTAATTTAAAAGACGGCTCTAATTGTCAGCCAGGCTCTTATATTTGGACCATTGAAGCTGTTTTTACGGATAATACAAAATGGCCAGGAATGTTGTTTCCTGGGTCGCATAAATTGGCAGATAAAGGTAACGTAACTTTAATACGATGAAAAAGCTACTTGTAACATGCCTTTTTTTATTTTATGTAAATCTTGTCAAAGGACAAGATCCAACAAATACTAGTTTTCAATATGGAAGACTCGAATATAACCCATCTTATGGAGGAGGAGATGGACCCGGGAAAATTGGAATAAGGTCTTCGTCTCGTACCTCGTTTTATCCTGTTAGAGGACCATTTTCCTATTCTACTTTTTCAATGGATTATTCGCCATGTAAGGAGAGTCTTGGAAGAATTGGGTTGGGGCTTTTGGCAACCAATGAAACGCAGGGTGACGGGTTTCTTAAAATTAATAAGGTTGCGTTTAATTTTGGTATTGGGATTCCAATTAACAAACACAGCGCTATCAGTGCTGGATTTAGACCTGGGTTAGTTTTTCAGAATGTGGATTGGAATGAATTTATTTTCTCAGACCAATTAGACCCAATAAGAGGGATAATGCAGCAGCCATCCTCCAATCAAAATGCGAATTTAGATTTGTCAACTGTTACAAATTGGGATTTTGGTTTAAGGTATAATTTATACAATAGTAAGGCGGCCTATTTTATGGCAGGCATAGGAGTTTTCAATGCTTTTGAGCCCCAGATTGGCTTGTTAAATAGAGCTACTTTGCCAAGGAGATTTAGCCTTCAGCTATCCTTATTGCATAAAAGTAAATTGAAAGATAACATCTCCTATCACTTTTATTTTAGAGGAGATTTGCAAAATAATTTTAAATATGGAGCCCTTAATTTCGAAACTTATTTTGGCTCAAAAATAAGTGCTGGGGCGGGTTTAAAATTGCCTTTAATTAACCCTTATGGTGTTAAAAATAATTTGTATCCATCATTACTTTTTGGATATCAAGCTAATCCGGTTTTTAAAATATATGCTGCAGTTGAAACAAATGTGATGGGCGTAAATATTGCTGGGAAAACGAGCTCTTTCGAGGTGGGGATTGTTTTAATAAACAACAAGAAAGTTTGTGGACTTAATGATATGAAGGACCTTTATAAGTATGATTTTAGGGATAAATCACAACCCTTAAATTGTCCAAGGTTTAGAAATACAGATGGAAAAATAGAAACCTTTTGATTTTTATTGTTTGTTTTGTACACTTAAAATTTGGCTTAACTAAATAATGTAAGTCGAATATTGACAATATTAAAACCATGAAAAATTCTCAATTTATTTATTTGCTTTTCCTTGTAATCTTTGTAATACCAGCGTGTAAGTCTGCAAAAAACGTAATACTTCAAGCGCCAATTAATCAAATTTCGCTTTTTCAGAATGGGATAGAAACGGTATTGAACGAATCGTTTGAAACAGTTGAAGTGGATAGAAAAGCTTTTTCACTTAGGTTTTATAACAAAGCGTATACCTATAAAAACGAGAAGTTTTATTCTGCTAAGATTGCGGCCTTCTTAAATATGTCGGAACTAGACAAAGTTAAAACAGGAATGTTGATGGCTGATTTACCTTGCTTTGAACCGGGCTCTGGAATGGCTGCTGATGAGACAGGAAAATATGAGTCTTTATATTTTAATAACAGTGGCCATCATTATACCCTTTATGAAAATTCTGAAAGTAAAAGGCTAAATTTAATTGGCAGATCTGGTGAATATTTGAAGCTAGAATTTGAAATAAAGGGTTTGTACTATGATAAAATGGAATTCAAAATGAACGAGACTAAACTCAATGAATTTTATCTTGCATTTCTTATTGATAGAAATTTAAATGGTAAAATTGAGGTGGGGGAACTAAAAAAGTTGATTGTTAAGTTTAGATAAGTCTTATTGAACATCTAAGATTTTAGTCTTGGAAAGGATATGCTGTGTTAAGAGATGATTTTGATGTTCTCTTAATAGGGGATAAATGCATCCCAGCTATATCAGATTTTCTTCCTTTAACTGGGCTTTAAAAACAGCAAGGATAATCTTGCTGAGCCAAGTTTGCCTATATGGGTTTTTTCCCTACTTTGCCAGAAACTACGGATTGGTTCAAACCGAGAGAAAAAAAGAATTTTATGGAGATAAAAAATCATGTGTGGAGCTTTTCTACGGTGGGTGGAGTGAAGCGTGTAAACCTTGAATCGGGGGCGGATTTGCTGGCCTTGGAGACTTTGGATCAGAAGTTATGGACTGCGCTTAGTTGCCCTGTAGATGGCTTGGAGATTGATGCAAAAACATTGAATTTAATTGATGCCGATAAGGATGGGCAAATACGGGTGCCAGAGATTTTGGCGGCAGTAAAATGGCTTACCGGATTGATAAAAAATGCGAATGATATTTTGCGAGAGGAGTCGCATTTGCCCTTAACAGCTATTAATACAGATACCGCGGATGGCAAGGCAATTTTAGATAGTGCCAAGATTATTTTGTCCAATTTGGGTAAGTCGGACCAGGGTTTTATTGGGGTTGAAGATACCTTAGATTTTGTACAAATTTTTGCAGGTACGCAGTTTAATGGCGATGGCATAATTACCACTGATAGCACTTCTAACGAAGCCTTAATTGCTTTGTTAAATGACGTGGTGGCTTGCGTAGGTTCTAAGGCAGATAGAGGAGGAAAAGAAGGGGTGGATGAAGAGTTGGTAAGCCAGTTTTTTGCAGCGTGTGAGGCCTATGATACTTGGTGTTCTATGGCCGAAACGCAAGGGGCAGAAATATTGCCTTTGGGTGAGCAAACAGCAGCTGGTTATGCAATCTGGTTAAGGGTTTGCAGTAAAATTGACGATTATTTTTTACGTTGCAAATTGGCCGCTTTTGATCCACAAACAACCGAAGCCCTGAACCAATTGAGTGCTCGGGTGGAGTCTATTGCCATCAAAGATTTAAACTTCTGCAAAGAGGAAATTAGTGCGTATCCTTTAGCCAAAATTGAGGGAGGTAAATCATTGCCCTTAAGCAATGGTCTGAACCCAATGTGGGAGCAAGAAATAGATGCTTTTAAGAATTTGGTTGTGGCAATTTTATTCCCGAGAAAGGAGCGTTTATCTGAAACAGAATGGATGGCTATTTCTGCCCAGTTTACCCCTTATGCCAATTGGCTTGCACTAAAGTCTGGAACAGAGGTTGAACCTTTGGGATTGGAGCGTGTTAGGGCTATTGGTGCCGGGAATTATTTGGAATCATTGCAGGGATTAATTGCACAAGATTTGGACTTGGCCGAGGAGGCCTCGCAAATTATTTTGGTGGATCAATTGGTGCGCTATTACCGCGATTTATTTAAGCTGTTAAAGAATTTTGTAACCTTTTATGATTTCTATACACCAGGTAAAAAGGCTATATTTCAGGCAGGCACTTTGTATATAGACCAACGTTCTTGTACGCTTTGTATTAAGGTAAATGATATGGGCCGACACGATGCCATGGTTTCAATTAGTGGCATGTTTTTGATGTATTGCAGGTGCGTTTCAAAACATACTGGTCAGGAAATGATTATTGCAGCTGCTTTAACCAATGGCGATATAGACGATTTAATAGTGGGTAGAAATGCCTTGTTTTACGATAGAGATGGCTTGGATTGGGATGCAACCGTCATCAAAATTGTAGATAATCCCATTAGCATTAGACAGGCATTTTGGACACCATACCGCAAGATTTCGCGCTTTGTAGAGGCACAAGTAAATAAGTTTGCAGCCGCACAAGATGATAAGGTGCAATCGCAAGCTACTTCTAGCATTGAGAAAAAGGCTGCCGAGGCAGATTCGCATGCCAACAATGCCGTGGTTGAATCCCCAGCCGCCAGCGCAACGCCCGCTGCTCAAGTTGCTGCCGCAGCACCACCGCCTCCATTTGATATAGGGAAATTTGTGGGAATTTTTGCGGCCCTTAGCTTGGCTATGGGTGCTATTGGTGCGGCTTTAGCCAGCATTATTGCAGGCTTTTTAGCCCTTACTTGGTGGAAAATACCTTTGGCATTTTTGGCCATCATACTATTGATTTCTGGCCCGTCTATGATTATCGCTTACCTAAAATTAAGAAAACGTAACCTAGCGCCTATTTTAGATGCCAATGGTTGGGCCATTAATGCGCGTGCCACCGTAAATATTAGTTTTGGAAATTTACTTACGCAAACAGCTAGTTTGCCTATTAATTCTAGGCTGAACCTAAACGATCCATTCCGTAAAAAAGGTGTTGCTTTATGGAAGACTATTATGGTGCTTGGGTTGTTAATTGGCGCTGCCATTTATCTTTATGTGCGTTATTGGGGGTAGTCCAATTTCGATACATATCTAATTGTACTATTATTTAGTTTTATGGGCATTTACAATTGGTATAATTTGGGGTAAAAGGCGCTTTGGTTCAGACCGAAAAACGGAAATTTGCCATCTAAATTTAGTACGCATTTTGCTGAGGAATATCATAGTTAATCGCATTTCTTTGGTCTAATTTCACTAAATAACTTTAAGATGATGGACGATAGACTCAAAAGCTTGTTATACATAGGCGTTGGGCTCGCTTCTACTTCCAGAAAAGCGCAACTTTTGCTCGAGAAAATGGAAATGGAAGGAGAGCTTAGCGAGGAGGAAGGCAAGCGCATTATAAGCGAAATTGTTAGGGGTGTAAAAAGCGAAGGCGCTCACCTCAAAGACGATGCCACTCGGTATTTTCATGAGGTGCTAAACGAAATGGATACACCCAGCAAAACCGAATTTTATGCACTTCAAAAACGGGTAGAAAAATTGGAGTCTTTGTTAAAGGAATTAGGCCATGACTTTTAAACACCTGAGGCGGTATAAGCAAGTTTTGCAGGTGCTCATGAAACATGGGCTCAACGATCTATTGGCGCATTCGAGCCTACAAAAACTACTTCCTAAAATTCGCATTCATAGAAAAGTAAAGGGCAAAATTTTAACCATCACGCATACGCGTTTCGAGCGCATTCGCATGGCCATTGAAGAACTTGGTCCTACCTATATCAAATTTGGTCAGGTACTTGCCAACAGGCCAGATATATTGCCTGCCGAGTTAATTGAAGAACTTAAAAAACTGCAAGATGCAGTGCCTTGTTTTGCCTTCGAAGATGTAAGAAGCATTATAGAAAAAGATTTAAATGGCAGCCTCGAGGAAGTGTTTTTTTCGTTCACAGAAATTCCCATTGCCTCGGCCAGCATTGCCCAAGTGCACCGTGCCGTTTTGCATACCGGCGAGCAAGTGGTGGTAAAAGTGCAGCGGCCAGACATGGAGGAAATTATAGAAGAGGACCTAAAAATCTTAGGAGAATTGGCCGAGATTGCGGAGAATAATTTCCCGCAATTTGCGCGTTACGAACCCATAGAACTGGTGAAATCGCTCAGCAAAAGTATGAGCAGGGAGCTCAACTTTTTGTTAGAGGCTTACAATATCAATCATTTTAAGCATTTGTTTAAGAACGAACCAAGGGTGTATGCGCCAGAAGTGTATAGCAAATATAGCACGCGCAGGGTAATTTGCATGGAGTTTATGGAGGGCACTAAAGTTGATCGCTTGGCCGATTTGCGTGCGCAAAATATGAACTTACACAACTTAGCCGAAACGGGGTTGTTTATCTATTTTCAGCAAATTTTTCGCTACGGTTTCTTTCATGCCGACCCACATCCAGGCAATGTGTTTGTGCTTAAAGATGGCCGCCTTTGCCTCATCGATTTTGGCATGGTGGGCACAATGAATAGAAAAGATAAAGAGGCCTTTAAAGACTTTATTATTGCCATTGCCAAAGGCGATTTGCGCAACCTCACCGATGCCATTGAAGCATTAACTAAAGGCAAACGCGTTACGGGCAAAGAAGAATTAGAATACGATATAAGCATTCTCATCGAAGAATTTCCGCCAGAAACCATAGACGAAAGGCACATGGGCGAGATTGTAGACCGCCTTCAAAAGATTATTTATAAGCATAAATTAAGCTTTAGCAACGACTTTTTCTTGCTCCTTAGAACCCTTGTTATTTTAGATGGAATTAGTAGGCAATTAGATCCAAATTTTAATACTTTGGAAAGAATAAGGAAACATTCGATGCGTTTGTTTGAAGAAGGATTAGAGCCAAAGAATTTGCTTAAAACTGCGCTACACGAAGTGGTAGAAATTTGGGATTTTGTGCGGGCGCTTCCAAGAGACATACGCGGCATTATTAACCGCTTAAAAGAGGGCAAAGTAAAGCTAGAATTTCTCGGTCTGAACCAACTCATACATACGCTTGATGTAGTGGCAAGCAGATTGTCTGCAGCCATCATTTTGGCGGCCATGATATTGGGTTCGAGCCTAGTGGTTTTATCGCATATTCCGCCACTTTATAATGGCATTCCCATTATTGGGTTAATTGGTATTATAATTTCTGGTATCTTTGGCTTTATGATGTTATTCTCAATTTATAGAAAAGGTAAATATTAAATTCAATACAAAATGGACACAAACAAAATGACCGACCAAATGAAACAATTGGTTTCAGACTGGCAAAAACGCATGGAAGAAATGCAAGCACAATTTACTTCTGGAAAAGTAGATGCTGTTGAAGCTTTTGAAAAGCAAAAAGAGCATTACCGCAACAGCTTAGTTACCATTAAAGAAAACCTAGAAAAGGGAACCGATATGGCAGAAGAGAAGCTTGCCGAAATGAAAAGCAAGCTAGAAGATTTGCGCCTGCAACTTACCCTGGGCAAGGCAGATGGCATGGATGCTTTTGAAGAGCAAAAGAAAAAAATCGAAATTGCCATGCACGAATTGTACATAGCGGGCAAAGCAAATTATAACGAGGCTTATGCTAAAAGTTTAAACCTGTTGGATCAAAACGCAGAAGCTTTTAAAACCGGATTAGAGATTGTGAAATTGCAGTTCTCTTTGGCAAAAATGGATGCAAAAGATGGCCTTGCAGAGAAGCAAAAAGAAATTGGCGAAAAGCTGGTTGAGCTTAACCAACATTACAAAACCATGCAAACTACGGCCAAGGAAAACATGGAATTGATGAACAGTCAACTGCGCGAAAATTTCGAGAAAATGAAGGCCTTCGCAGAAGGTTGGATGAAGAAATAAATTAGCTTACAGCAGATTCATTTGCTACCGCATCAAATTCAGAAATGGTGTGGAACACAATGTCTGGATAGTCTGTTTTTGATATCGTAACATTCCATTCGCTCTCGGCAAAGAAGACAGGATTCCCTTCTTTGTCGCGGGCAATGGCATACGATTTTCTTTGCATAAAATTTTCCATCATCAACTTATTGGTGCTGGTAATCCAAAATGCTTTATAGAATTTTAGGGGAATAAATGCACATTTTGCACCATACTCGTGCTCCAACCTAAACTGTATTACCTCAAATTGCAGGTCGCCTACGGTACCAATAATTTTTCTATTACCCGGTTCCTGAATAAACAACTGCGCCACACCTTCCTCACTCAACTGCGAAATACCCTTTTCCAACTGTTTGGTCTTCATGGGATCGCGGTTTTCTAATTCCTTAAATATCTCTGGTGAGAAGCTCGGGATGCCTTTAAAATGGAGGTTTTCGCCCTCCGTTAAGGTGTCGCCAATTTTAAAATTACCACTGTCGTACAAGCCAATTACATCGCCAGGATAAGCCTCGCTAGCCAATATTTTTTCATTGGCCATAAAGGTTGCTGGGTTGGCAAATTTTAGTTTTTTACCTGTTCTAGTATGGTAGTAAAAAGTGTTGCGTTCAAACTTACCAGAACAAATGCGCATAAACGCAATTCTATCGCGGTGGTTTGGATCGAGGTTGGCATGAATTTTAAATACAAAGCCTGTAAGCTTATTTTCCTCTGCGGCCACCATGCGCTCGGCAGCCTCTCTGTTTCTAGGACTCGGCGCAATTTCTAAGAAAGTTTCGAGCAACTCTTGTATGCCAAAATTATTGATGGCTGAACCAAAAAACACGGGCGCCAACAAACCAGCTTGGTACAATTCTACGTCGAATGGTTCAAAAACACCGTTGATGAGCTCCACATCTTCGCGCAGTTTCTTAGTGTCTTTATCGCTTAAATAATTCGAAATTTTAGCGCCCATTAAATCGGGGATATTAATTACCTCATCGGCCAATTGAGATTTGTTCGATTCAAACAAATTGAGGCTATTGCGAAAAAGGTTATACACGCCTTTAAACAAAGAACCTTGGTTAATGGGCCACGTTAAAGGTTGTGTTTGAAGATGCAAGGTGCCATCAATCTCCTCAATTAAATCGAAAGGATCTTTGCCTTCACGGTCCATTTTATTGATAAAAATAATGATGGGCGTATTGCGCATGCGACAAACCTGCACCAATCGCTTGGTCTGCTCTTCCACCCCTTTAACCGAATCTACTACCAAGATTACACTGTCTACTGCGGTAAGGGTGCGGTATGTGTCTTCGGCAAAGTCTTTGTGACCAGGCGTATCGAGGATATTTATCCGTTTGTTTTTATAATCGAAAGCCATTACCGAAGTAGCCACAGAGATACCACGTTGTTTTTCTATCTCCATAAAATCGGAGGTAGAAGTTTTCTTTATCTTATTGCTTTTAACGGCACCTGCCACCTGAATGGCACCCCCAAAGAGGAGGAACTTTTCTGTTAAGGTAGTTTTACCTGCATCGGGATGCGATATAATGGCAAAGGTTTTGCGTTTTTCAATTTCCTGTTTGAGACTCATGTATGCAATAAAATAGTCCCGATAAATAACATCGAGGGCCGCAAAAGTAGCTTAGAAACAATGGAAAGCCAAATAAATTGGTTTTGGTTGTTGGGTATTTATCTTAGTATGATTTGTAATTCAAACAAATTTTAAAGTAATTGGGGTGTATGTAGCAATTTCAATTGTGCTTATTTTTGGTTGGTTCAGACCAAAGGGGGTTTTTAAAATGCCTTTGTTTGATGGTGCAGATTCTTTTATACAAACCTCAAACTGAACTTTAACCTAGGCAATGCTTGTTAGTATGGTATAAAATGTTGTAGGGTGAGAGCGAGTATAAATGTCTGAACGCAATTAATTTTCAATAATATGAACAAATACAATCCAAATATTCACCACCGCCAGTCTATCCGGTTAAAGGGATACGATTATTCGCAAGCGGGTTTGTATTTTATTACCATATGTTGCCAAAATAGGGCGCGGTTATTTGGTAAAATCGATGTTGGGGCGAAAATTTTTTCGCCCCAAATGATATTGAACGATGCTGGTAAAATTGCCACCGAATGTTGGTTAAATATCCCCAATCATTTTCCGAATGTGGTTTTACACGAATTTATAATAATGCCCAACCACATTCATGGTATTGTTGAATTGACTGGGGCAAAAATTTTTATGCCGGAGATTGCGCCAGATTCAAATGGTTTGCATGAAATCATGCCAGATTCAAATGGTTTGTTTGGAAATGCGCCGAATTCAAATGGTTTGAATGAAATCATGCCGGATTCAAATGGTTTGCATGAAATCATGCCAGATTCAAATGGTTTGCCCGGAAATGCGCCGAATTCAAATGGTTTGCATGAAATCATGCCGGATTCAAATGGTTTGTTTGGAAATGCGCCGAATTCAAATGGTTTGAATGAAATCATGCCGGATTCAAATGGTTTGTTTGGAAATGGGTTGAATATGGATGGTTTAATTTATTATGCCCCAGATTCAAATGGTTCCCCAAAAAATGTATCAATTGTTGTGAATGATTATGGGGCGAAAAATTTTTCGCCCCTGCGGTCACCGTCCAAAACGATTGGGTCGGTGGTTCGGGGGTTTAAAATTGGTGTAACAAAATGGATGCGACAAAACACACGTGTTATCGATGTTTGGCAACGCAATTACCACGAACACATTATCCGCAATGATCACGCTTATCAAAACATTTCAAATTATATAAAAAATAATCCCGCAAAATGGAATGAGGATAGGTTTTATTTAAAATAGGCGATAAAACCTTGCAGGGTTTGCGCCATACCATATTAAAATCTACCAAGACCATTTTATCGTTTGTTACCGCTTTTTGGTAATCTTCCATGCTCATGCCACAGGCGAACTAGAAAACTTTATTTTTTTATAAATTCATGATTTTTCTTTTAAGTGGTTGGTTACTGCTGATAAGCGGTATTTTTTTTTAAATTTAATTTTTTAAATTTGTGAACATTTATATTTTAGTTATGCAGAACAACACAACACAACACAAAATTTAGTATGTTTTTTTCCTTGTTAAGGATTACATTTAAAATTGTATTTGTTATTTTTACTTTTTTAAGAACATCAGTCGCCCAAAATCTGAATTCAATTTCTGAGCACAATCCAAATTCGAATGTAGTTCATGCAATTGAAGCCAACGGATATTTATTCTCTATTTTGCCGTTTATGGATGAAAATACGGCTACTAGTGGATTTAAAATATACAAATCAAACATCGCTAACATGATTGTAGATAGCCTTGTTGTAAATAGCAATTTATATCAGACTTATGTTACCAACTTTGTTAAGGTTAGTGAAACTGAGTACAAATTTGCTGTATCCATTGGATTCAAAGTAAATGGAATTAGAATATATAAGGTGAATAGTCTATTGAAATTAATGGATAGTGTTGACATTATAGATAATAATTTTCTTTTGAACAGTTTTTCTTATGCCAATTTAATTCAAGGTCCTGAGAAAGAAATTTTGTTGAATACGTTATTTTATAATGAAGATTTTCCTTACAATGTATATTACCAAATAGATAATTCTTTTCATTTAAAAAATCAATACATAGATTCTACCACTTTCAATTTGCAATTAGGCTCGTACAGCGAAATCACATCGAATATCCTTTATTTTAAAAATTCGTATGTAATGATGAGTTTGGCCGACCCACTTTCTAGATTTTTAAGTCATACAATAAAGCGATTTTCTAGGGACTTAGAATTAGTTACTAGTGCAAAAGTTGCTGGAAGCTACCTGTTTAATATTTACCATTCTCCATTGGAAATTAATCATAGGTGGTATATCGGAAATGTTTTTTATAAGGAATTTGAAGGCAATTTAGGTTTGATGCCAAACTTTATTGAAATTAGAAATGATGATTCTGTAATAAATAAATCAAACTATTTTAAAAAAGACGAACCTTTTGCTGGAGGTACTAATATTAGAAATTTTAATGCTTTATTTGACAGCATTGAACAGCGGGTATACCTTACAGTTAACTATAGTTATTCTGGCGAAATAGGGCAATTTTGTTATGACACATCATTTAATCTTTTATGGAATAAAAACTATTCATACCCTGTAAACAAAATAGATACAATTTATACAAAAATGCAATCAAATGGGGTTCTATTGTATAATAGCCAATTTTATTTGTATGGTGTTAAACAAGAGTTGTTGAAATGGAATCAGCTTCATGGCCCTAATAAACCATTTATTATTCCTATTAGAATGTTAGATGAACGAATACTCCTTGGGGAAAAGGAGTCAACTCCAATTTTAAATGCTCTGATTTTATTCCCAAACCCATGTAAAGATAAAATTTACTTGCGTGATACAAGAAGAGACTATTCAATTTCTATTTATAATCAAATAGGGCAATTGGTTTTAATTGCAAGCTTTGATATTGACAAAAAAGTTGATGTAGATAAATTAACGGCGGGTTTGTATTTTTATACTGTATTCAATAAAAATGAATTTGTACATAGTGGTAAGCTTGTCAAGGAATAAACCCAAGGCTCTATGTAAATAAAAGAGCTTGTTTTAGAGGTAAAAATGACCTTGTTTAGATTTGGTTCAACAAGCGTAAATCAGGAAAACCTTTGCGCGTAAAAAAGAGGCTGTATCGATATATGAAACAGCCTCTTTTTTGGCACCCATTAAAGGAAAAACCCTTGTATTATAATCCGGTTTCTTTAAGCAAATCGGTTTCGCTTATCATGCCCTTGTGCATCCAAATCATTTTGCCATCTTTGTACAATTCTAAGTAAGGTATGCCGTCAATTCCTTTTTGCTGAACCAAGGCCTCGTTTTCGTCGGCATCCACTTTTAGGATAATCAATTTTTCTTTTTTGTCTGAACCAATTTTATCCAAAATAGGCGATAAAACCTTGCAGGGTTTGCACCAAACCGCATTAAAATCTACCAAGACCATTTTATCGTTTGTTACCGCTTTTTGGTAATCTTCCATGCTCATGCCACCTTCCTTAACGGGCGCTGCTTCGCCTGTTACCACTGGTTTTCCAGCATTGAGCCAAGCCATCATGCCAGGCATTTCGTATATTACATCAAAGCCACTGCTGCGCATGGCAGATACAGCACTCGAACTTCTTCCACCCGATTTGCAATACACAAAAACTGGCTTTGTTTTATCTAATCCTTGTATGCCACTCTCAAAATTGGAGCCGTTAATGTCTATGTTTACTGCACCTGCCACATGTCCGCTTTCGAATTCACCGGGGGTGCGCACATCTATAATTTGTGCGCCAGGTGTTTTGGCCACCAATTGCTCAAATTCATCGGGAGATACCTTGCCACCTTTTCCGGCTGGCGTTTGGGTGCATGCTGCAAAACTTAAGGCAAATGCCAGTACAATTAAACTTACTATTCTATTCATAATTATTTTTATTCAATGTTGTTTTAACCATTAGTTTAATTGGCCCAAAAGGCTATTCTATGTAAATTCATTATTCGCCTCATTTACCGTTATTGCAACAGTATCAAACCACAACGATATTTACTTAACCTCTGTAAAGGTAATGTCTTCTGTATTTTTATCATCCTTTTTGTTAACGGGTACCGCGCAACCTTGTGGCCCGCAGCAACCAATATTAAGCAAGGCCTGACCCAAAAACAGGCCGCCAAAAGAGCCTAAAAGCACGTCTTTGGCCTCCACAGCTTGAAAAATAACTGTTAAGGCCAAAGTAATTTTAAGTACCTTAATGAGGTTCCAATTGCTTTTTAAATTTGCTAAGCTAAGGGTGCTCATTAGTTGTGCATGTCGTTATTAACCTGTAACCAAGACCCGCCATTATCGCAATTAACGCCATGCCCACGTAAAAAGCCAGTTGCTTGCATGCTTCTACCACCCGATGCACAACACAAAATCACCTTCTTCATGCTTTTAAATTCTTCTACTCTCTCTGGTACTTCATTCAAAGGAATATTGATACTTCCCACTACGTGTCCGCCCATAAACTCACCCGGTGTTCTTACGTCTACAATTTTAACCTCACCCAATTGCACTTGATTTGCTAAATTCTCCATTTTGTTTTTTTATTTGTTGCCACAAAGGTAAGACCACCTAAAAACATACTGTGTAATAATTGTTACACGACATTATTTCTTGGCCCTTTTCATCTTGTTCTCATCGTCGAATTGGCCCCTTTGCAAGACCTTGGTTTTATATAAATCAAAGTGGGTTGGTTGGGCCTTAGATGGCCAGCTATTGTTGTCTTCGTCTATATCTGCTGTTTCTTTAAAGGGGTCAATTTGTATAGAAAGTATCGGCTTACTTTTCTCAAAAGTCTTAATCACTTTCGATTCGTTTTTGCGCCAGATATAAGCACTTATGCGGTCTATTTCAATGCTGCCATCTTCGTAATTCCACTGAATAATCAATGGCATAACCAAGCCACCCACATTGCTAAAATGCAGTTCGTAATAGTATTTACCTTTGTATTTCTCCACCTCTGTTTCACTTAATGGTATAATGTTTTCGTAGCGGTTAATCATTTTAGGTTCTGCGGTATCAACTGGCTCATCGGTCTCTTTATAGTAGTAATAAAAATCGCGCAAACTAGTATCTTGGTTCACCAAAAACTGCATGCCAGAAGCCAAATTGCGCTGCCTCGAAACATGTATAAAATCATTGTCGCCCTTAGTACGCTTGCCTCGCACGCGTTCCTTTTCTTCCTTAACCAAAGGCTTGGCCGGCGCATCTACTACAAAACAAAGTACACTGTCTAATGAAATATCTACGGGGTCAATATCATAAAACCAACCACGCCAATACCAGTCTAAATCAACGCCAGAGGCATCTTCCATGCTGCGAAAGAAATCGGCCGGAGCTGGATGTTTAAAGGCCCAACGTCTGCAATATTCTTTAAAAGCATAATCAAATAACTCCCTACCCATCACCGTTTCACGCAAAATATTTAAAGCCGTTGCGGGTTTTCCATAAGCGTTTGAACCAAAATTATTGATGTTTTCGCTGTTGGTCATAATGGGTTCAAGCTGATTTTTTGGCAGCTTCATATAATCCACAATTTTATGTGCCGGACCTCTATTAGAAGGATAGTTGTTGTCGAATTCTTGCTCTGTTAAAAATTGAACAAAAGTGTTCAAACCCTCATCCATCCAGCTCCAGTTGCGTTCATCAGAATTAATAATCATGGGAAAGAAATTATGTCCCACCTCATGAATAATTACACCCAGCATGCCATGTTTAGTGCGCGAAGTATAGGTGCCATCTTCATCGGTTCGGCCAAAATTAAAACAGATCATTGGGTACTCCATGCCATTTGCTGCCTCCACACTAATAGCCACAGGGTATGGATACGCAATGGTATGTTTAGAATACACGCGCAAGGTATGCGCAACCGTCTTGGTAGAATAGCGGTGGTACAAGGCATACGCCTCTTTTGGATAATAGCTCATGGCCATTATTTTTTTACCCTCAATGTTTACCGCAACGGCATCCCAAACAAATTTACGCGAACTGCCCCAAGCAAAATCGCGCACGTTTTGTGCCTTGTATTTCCAAGTTTTATAGGCAAGGGTATCGGGCTTATTTTCGCGCTGTTTTGCCTCATCCAAAGTCACTATTTCAATAGGTTCTTCGGCCACGTTATTGCCATTGGTTTTCTGCGCTTGGTTCCAACGTGCCAATTGCGCCGTACTCAAAACCTCGGCATAATTGCTACACGTACCCGTTGCAGATACTACATGATCTGCTGGCACACGCATGTTCACCTCAAAATTTCCAAACACCAAAGAGAACTCGCCCCTGCCCGTAAATTGCTTGTTGTTCCAGCCTTGATAGTCGCTGTAAACACACATACGCGGGTACCATTGCGTAATGGTAAAAGTGCTATTACTGTCTGAACCAAAGCGCTCATATCCGCCTCTTCCGCCAATCTTCATCCGTTCTGGCAATTTATAATTCCACTTAATTCTAAAGCTCATTTTTTGTTTCGACTTCAAAGGCTTCACTAATTCTATGCGCATCATGGTATAGATGATGGTATATTTTAATGGCTTCCCCGTTGTATCGCTTACCGATAAAATATTAACCCCATAGCCCGTTAAATTCTTTTTTAGATCTAAGCCATCAAGCTGATTGGTGGTAAGTGGATGTGATTTTTCGCTGCCATCAAACAAGATGGATTCTGCATTGGGATTATGCTGATTTTCGTCGAGCTGCAACCAAAGATAGGTAAGCACATCGGGCGAATTGTTATAATAAGTAATTACCTCATCGCCATGCAAACGCAGCTCTTTTTCGTTGAGTGTAGCATTAATTTTATAATCGGCTTGTTGCTGCCAATAGCTTGCTCCAGGTGCGCCAGATGCCGTTCTATAGGTGTTTGCATCGGGCAAAATGGTGCCCAATTGTTCAAACTTATTGCCGTGGTTAGATTGTGGGTTGTTCTTAAGGTTTTGTGCCTGAACCAAATTTAGGCTCAGGGCAATCACAGCTAATAATGGGAGAATTTTATACATATTTTAGGTGGTTTTTAATTGTGGGAACCGATCAATAAGCATGGCAAGAGACAAAACCAATGCCAATAAAGAGAAGGATAGGTTGCGAAATTTATCTGGCCAATGAAGCAAGTTTGTCCAAAGCATGCCAAAGGCCAAAATAGCTGCAAGAATCATAATTTGCCCAAACTCCAAGCCTAGGTTAAACGAAAAAAGTGGCATGGCCAGCGACTCCGTTTTGCCCAACATGGCCCGCAAAAGGGTAGAGAACCCTAGGCCGTGAATGAGTCCGAATAGCGTGGTAAGGCCATATTGAAAAGATTTGCTAGCGCCTTGGTTCAGACCGAACCGCAGGATATTTTGTAAGGCTAAAATAAGAATGCTTAGGGCAATGAGCCATTCTACCGCGTTAGAATTTACCTTTACAATGCCCAAAACACTAAGGGCAAGTGAAAGGCTGTGACCTATGGTAAACGCGGTAATGAGCCAAAGTAACTGCTTGCCATTTTGCCAAGAATAGGGCACACAAAGCACCATCAAAAACAGAATATGATCGTTTCCTGTGAGGTCTGTAATGTGCGTAATGCCGGTTGTAAACCAAAGCCAAAAATCTTGCATTCTTTTCTATCTTTGAAGGGATGCAAACTAAAAAAAATAATTTGAAAGTCTTGCTACTATTGTTGCTGTCGCTGGTGAGTTTATCATCTTATAAGTCCGCTCATCCTTTTTATATGAGCGCAACCGAGATAAAGGTAGACAGCAAGAAGAAAATGATAGAGATAAGTTGTAAGATTTTTGCCGACGATTTGCAGCAGGCTTTGGCTAAGGAATTGCATCAAAAAGTTGATTTGTATAGCAAAGATATGGGCAACAAAAATTTGGTTTGTAATTATGTTAAAAAGCATTTGGAAATTCTATTAGGCAATCAAAAAATGTCTTTAATTTGCATTGGATATGAAATAGAGGAGGAGGCGGTTTGGTGTTATTTGGAATTGCCATTAAAGCGCATGCCGCAAGAGTTTGTGGTAAGCAACACCATTTTGTGCGCTCAAAAAGAAGGGCAAACTAACCTGGTTCATGTGGTATATGATGGCTTGCGAACCAGTACAAAATTGAACTGCCCAGATGCCAGTTTTATCTATAAAAAATAAGTACATGACAGATCAAAAAAACAATCCTTTACACGGTATAACTTTAGAGCAAATGCTTACGTTTTTGGTAGAAACGATGGGCTGGCCTTATTTGGGAGAAGCCGTAAAAATTAATTGTTTTCAAACCAATCCCACCATTAAATCTAGTTTAACATTTTTGCGCAAGACTCCCTGGGCGCGGGCTAAGGTAGAGAGTTTGTATTTATATGTATTGCGCGATTTAAAACGTGCAGAGCGCTTTGGGGGCGAAAATAAACAATAATTTTTTTTGCTATATTCGAACTAAATTTACAATTTATGAACTTACTTTTTGCATTTTTTATCTCCTTTTTTCTGTCTGAACCAATTGCTGTTTTAAAGGAATTTTCTACCCATAAAATTGATACGGTTAAAACAGTATCTGCTGTTAAAACGCAATACCTGGCCATAGATGCCAAAAGGAAAATATTCTCGCAATACAGTGCACCTGCTAAAGAGTCTGGGAGTGCCTATTTTGGATATTATGAGGGCACAAAATTAAGAATGATTAATGCCAATTTTTATACAGATTCGAGCAAGGTTGAAGCCGATGAATATTTAAACGAAATGGGTTCTATAATTTTGGTTTATGCCAAGAATTCCAATTATGAAACCAAGCTTTCTATTAACCCCAGAACCAAAATAAATTCGATGACAGAAAACTGGTTTTATTTTAACAACGAGGTTTTAATAAAATGGGTGCGTGGTGGCAAGGTTGTGCCCAGTGGCTTGGCAGAGTTTAAGCAAATGGGGGCAGCCCTTAGGGCCGATTTTCCTAAACACAAAAAGCAGTTTGTTGATTTTGCAAGCTTGCAAAAAATTAGATAGAGTTTAAGTTTATTTTTCGATTTTTATGTGTAGCTTTGGTTGTTAATTAAATTCACCTCCCCCATCAAAAAATTTATTTTTAGCCTCTTTTTTAGCTTGTTTTTTTTAATAAATATTCAGGCACAAGACACCATTTATAGAAACAATGGAAAGATCATTCCAGCCCAAATTACAGAGGTAACACCTAACTTGGTTAAATACAAAAATCCTATAGGGCAGGGCGGACCAGTTTTCGTTCTTAGCAAAAGTGAGATTCGCAAGATTGTTTTTGCCACGGGTGTGGTAGATGTAATGAATTATGATGCCTCTAGCACGCCACCTGCAGATGTTTGGAAAGACAATCCCCGCGAAGATCCTTTGAGGGAGAATTTTAACCGGCGCATGATTCAATTGAATGTGCCCGATTATTTTGCAGGTGCCATTACCTTATCGTATGAATATTTTACCAAGAGTGGCGATTATAGTTTGCGGGTGCCTGTTTCCATAGGCTTGCAAGCTATTGGGCTCAATAAGTTTGCTGTAATGGAACAAATTGATGGTCGCCAATCGTATTACCGCGAGCACAAAAAATTTAGCACAGGTTTCGATTGCAATTACTTTCCTAGTGGACAAGGAAAGGTAAGGTATTATATTGGTCCGTCTTTGGAATTTGGTTGGTTCGATTACAACGATAGAAGTCAGGTAGGCCTCTATCCTAATGGGCAAGTTAGCAAAATTATGTCGGGTAGTTTTCAGTCGCTTCTCTTGCAAAATGGATTTCTTTTTCAACCCGCACCCAATTTTAATTTTTCGCTGAACCTAGGCATGGGTTATAGCAGGTCGAGGTTTTTACACGACGATGTAAAAGATTTGTACCAGGGAGACAAATACGCAGAAAATAGACACGATTTTGCCGTTAGGTGGGGCATGAATGTAGGTTATAGGTTTTAATTTTCTAACCGCAACGTATGAGAATTAGGTCGGGTTTGTTTCTTTTTATAATGCCTTTGATGGTGGTCTTTTTTGAGGGATGTTATTATTTTAAAATAGCGGCTACCACCAATGATGGTCGGCAGGTTGATGGGGCCATAAATAGAGATAAATACATCATTGTGCACAACCAAGATGGTGAGGTATGGCATTTAACTTATCCTGAATTTAATAGACAAAAAGCCCAGTTAACAGGCCGATTTGCCTATGTGGGCGATAAACATCAGTTTTACAAATTGGCTCAGAAAATGAGGTCAAATAGGTATACCAAGGAAATGGGCGACCCAAGTAACGAAGTGCATTTGTATATTGGCGAATATGCCATAGATAGCCTTAACCAAGTTATTATTCCTTTTGATGCCATTGAGCGCATGGATGTTTATGATACTGAAAAGGGTAAAATATTTGTGCTTAAAGTGCTAAAATTTACTGGCATTTTTATTGGAACTTATATCCTTATTGGGCTGCTTTTTAGTTTTATTTTATAATTGATTTGGGTGAAGTAATAAGTAAATAAAATTGTTTTTTCCACTAATTTAAGTAATGGAATTAACTGCAAAAAAATGGACAAAAACGCATGACCAATTATTTAAACTTTATACATGGTAAGATAACTTTTAAGGTAAGATTCTTGTTTTTTTTGATGCCCCTATTCACGTTATTTGGATCTTGTCAGTATTATAAAATTGAGCGCACGCTTAATGATGGATCGCGGGTAGAATCTGGACTAAAACAAGATAAATACATCATCCTACATTTTGAAAATTTTGCTTGGCATTTGTTGTATCCTAAACTCAACAAATCAAAGAATGTTTTAACAGGTAAATTAGGTGAGCTGGGAGAGAAGCACCTGTATTATAAAAGAGCAAACACCCGCAAAACCAAGGGAATTCGCTATAAAATAGAAGAAGGATACCCCAGTGAAGAATTACATCTGTATGTAAATGAGTTGGTCATAGATAGCTTAGAAAATGTGGAACTTCCCTTAGATGCTGTTACAAGAATTGATGTTTATTCTGACGACAAACGCGCAAGGACCTTGTCTGTTGCATATGGAACACTTTTGATTGGAGGCGGTGCTTTTGTTGTTACCCTTATGACGTTATTTGTCTTCGTCCTTATTTATTAATAGCGGTTGCATCGTTGTGCATTTCAATTGATGCATGCACATCAAATATCAGATATAAATTTGTTGTAGCCAATGGTAGGACGACCGTTCCAACGACATCGACCGACCTAAAAATTAAACATTAAAACAAAGACAAACCATTTTGACAAGTGACCAAAAACATACAGACCATATTACAACGGGGCAGCGAGTAATCCTGCACTCAAGCCTACCCGATGTTTTGTATTTTTTCCCCCACCGCACTTTTTTAAAAACAATTTTAGCCAGCCGCACAATAGGCACATTTGGTTTTGCCCCGACACACAAAGCCAGCCCTTCGGCAAAACCAAAAGAGCCACTTTTTAGCCCCCGCACTTTAAACGGCATCGTCCTATGAGTAATAAAACCAACATAGGCAAGGCAGTATCTATGGGACAATTACTTGAATTTGAAGTTGCCTTTCCAGAGGAGAAGAGGTTAGCTATCGAACAGTATTTGGCAGGTAGTAGCAGAGAAATGATTCTAAATGCGGCAGCTTTCTTTTTAGGCTTCAAAAATCACAAATCAAAGTTTGATGATAACAAGGAGTTTTTAGGAATGTTCTTTCGTAAAGAAAACAACAACTTTGCAAACCAAATTTATGAGAGAATAAAAGAGTTTGAAAAAAAAGGTGTTCGTATAGGAATAATTAATCCTTATTCAAGTTTAAAGCTTTTTGAATACTTCTTTGCTAAACCTGAAGAACCAGAAACCCAATCACAAGCAGAATTAGAAGTCAATTTATTTAAAGCTTACCTGGTGTTAAATTCTGAATTTACCCAAAAGCAAAGTATTGCTTTTCCTTCGGCACAAGAAAGTGATGAGGAATTGAAAATTCCAATGGCGATATTTTGTTCGCATTATCCTGTTGCGGATAAATCGAATTACGACATCAATCAGATTTGGGTAACCCAGATGATAAAATCTATTTATCTCTTCCAGTTTCTTGAATCACATGAAAAGACTCAACATTTATTGGCGGCATTTCTAGCATACTTCAATTGTCCAACATGGCAAGAGTATTTAAAGAGCCTTTTGCCGTCAACAACAACAGCAATAAAGAATGAAAGAGAAGCCCATACTGACATTGTTGTAGAGTCAGGAGCAAAATTTGAACAAGGTTGTGCTTTTATTGAAAAGCTTATAATTCAAGATAATGATGAGCTTGACAAAAACGATTTTCTTTCTGTTAGAGCAAAACCTTTCTACAAAGTAAAAGATGGTGTTTATAGAATAATCTTCAATCTGTTTGTTGTCGAAAAGATTTTCAAAGGTGTTTATTTCCTTTTGAGAGACGTAAATAAAACCTTGCCAACGGCCAGTAGAATAAAAGAAATTAGAAGCTTTTACGGTGACGAATTTTCAGAGAAGGTATTTTGCTATAAGGTTATGGAGAGTATTTATCCTGATAAATGCATTCGTTTTTCAGGTAAGGAAATGGCGGAAATATAAATTGACGCTGCCCCAGATTACTATGTTAGAAAAGGCAAAAACATTTTATTGGTTGAGTCAAAAGACTTCCTGATTACAGCAGATAAAAAAATGTCTTTCGATTTCAAGGTATATGAACAAGAGTTTGGAAGAGTTTTGGATTATGAAGATTTGCCTAATGGAAAGAGAAAAGCCAAAGCCGTTACACAATTGATAAACAGCATACGAAGAATTCTGAAAAATGAATTTTCTGCTGATACAGATTATTACTATAAAGATGTTTTCATTTATCCCGTTATACTTACACACGACCTGCAATACGATACTCCTGGATTTAATGAACTTATTGATTTTTGGTTTCAAGATGCACTGTCGGAATTAGCGGAAGAAGGGCTGTTCATTCATCATGTTAAACCTTTATCAGTTGTAAACATTGATTCGCTTATTTACAATCAGGTAGGCTTAGCTAATGGCACTCCGCTAAACGAAATGCTGAATCATTATCACGAAAACAAAAAGATTGAGAAACAGAAAAACTTTAAAACACAAGACGAATATGACAGATATTTTGAAGAGTACAAGCAAATGAGAATGTCAAAACTCATTCCTTTTGCTTTGTTTATTGATAAGTATTTTCATAAACAAAACTTGGGGAAACTACCTCCATTGCTGGAGTTGGTAGCACATGCACTTTTCAAAGAGGAATATGAAGGACATGAGGTTGTAAAATCTTAACTTAGACGACTAAAATAATACAAAAGATAAGAGAATTAATGGCAATCAAAAAATCAGAATTATACAGTTCCCTTTGGGCGGGTTGTGACGAGTTAAGAGATGGAATGGACCCTAGCCAGTACAAGGATTATATTCTTGTGTTGTTGTTTGTAAAATATGTTTCCGACAAATATGCTGGTGATGCAGATGCAATTATTGAAATACCCGAAGGTGGTAGTTTCAAAGATATGCAAGCGCTGAAAGGCAATAAAGACATTGGCAATCAAATCAACATCATTATTGGGGTGTTAGCTGGTGGCGATGATATTCTGGGCGATGCTTTTGAATACCTGATGAAAAACTTTGCCACCGTAAGCGGAAAAAGCAAAGGACAATTTTATACGCCAAGCGAAGTAAGCCGCGTAATGGCAAAAGTGTTGAATATTCACGATGCTACCAACAAAACTACTTTTTATGATCCTACCTGCGGTTCGGGTTCGTTGCTACTCAAATCCCTAGACGAAGCCGATGGTTCGACAGCCTTATCACGGGGCACCGAAGACGGCTTTTTTGCCGATTTAGACAAAGTAAATAAAGCCAATGTGCAAAAGCGATTGAAAGAATTGCTGGCAAGCATAGAACGCAGTGTAAAAACCGAAATGGAACGTATTAGCCAACGCCTTACCCAACGAATCAAAGAACTGGCAGAACGCTACGAAATGCCATTGCCAAGGCAAACGATAGAAGTTACCGAGTTTGAAGAAAAAGTAAATGCTCACCTTCAAAAAATGGGATTCGTATGGAGTTAACAAAACTACATAATATTGAGTCTCGGATTGTAACGGTTAGAGGTGTGCAAGTGATGGTTGATTCAGACCTAGCTGTGCTGTTTCAGGTGGAAACCAAAGTATTGAATCAAGCTGTAAAATGGAATATTGACCGATTCCCAGAATCTTTCAGGTTTCAATTAACTGGTGATGAATTTTATCGTCTAAGGTCACAATCTGTGACCTTAGACGATAAACGTGGAAAACATAGAAAATACCTGCCTTATGTTTTCACCGAGCAAGGCGTGGCTATGCTTTCAGCTATTTTGCGTAGTGATGTGGCTGTGCAAGTTAGCATTCAAATAATGCAGGCTTTTGTAACAATGCGTAAGTTCTTAGTAAACAATGCTTCCGTTTTTCAACGATTTGATGCTATTGAATTAAAACAACTTAAAACAGATGAAAAGCTAGAACATATTTTCAAGGCACTTGAAGCAGGACAGCCCAAACCCGATAAAGGAATCTTCTTTGAAGGGCAAATATTTGATGCCTATGTATTTGTGGCAGATTTGATTAAAAATGCCCAGAAGGAAATTGTATTGGTTGATAACTACGTAGATGAAACAGTTTTGAATTTACTAACCAAAAGGGCAAAAAATGGTTTGCTTTCTCTCAAATGGATACTTTAACCGCACAAATATTGTCAAAACTAAAATAATGGAATTAAAATTAGGCGTTGCCCAAAACTTGGCAAAGGAGTATAAACAAACCGAAATTGGTTTGATTCCAAGCGATTGGAATATGTTAGAATTTCAAGAAGTGATGGATGGTTTTTCGAGTGGTCAAACACCTTATAGAGCTAAACCTGAATTTTACACTGGAAATATTCCTTGGATTACAAGCGGAGAATTGAACTATAATGTAATTACTGACACAAAAGAAAAAATCACAATCGAAGGTGTTCAAGATGCTTTATTAAAAACAATTCCAGTTGGAACATTTCTTTTTGCAATTACAGGATTGGAAGCAGCAGGAACAAGAGGAAGCTGTGCGATTATAGGTATCGCAGCAACAACGAATCAATCTTGTATGGCTTTATATCCTAAAAAGGGTATATTAATTACGCCATACTTGTATCACTTTTATGTCCGTTATGGAAATGAATTAGCTTTTAAATATTGTCAAGGAACGAAGCAACAAAGTTTTACTGGCGGTATTGCCAAGAAACTCCCAATAATAGTTCCACCAACAATTGAAGAACAAACTCTTATAGCCACCGCCCTATCCGATTCCTTGATAAGTAGTTTAGAAAAACTCATTGCCAAAAAACGCAACATCAAACAAGGGGCAATGCAGAAATTGCTACAACCTAAAGAGGGTTGGGAAGTGAAGAAGTTGGGGGAGTTATTTGAAATCACTTCTAGTAAACGTGTATTTCAAAGTGATTGGACAAGTGACGGTGTTCCTTTTTACCGCGCCAGAGAGTTAGCAGTTTTAGGAGAAAAAGGCTTTGTTGACAATGAATTATTCATTACTAGTGAAATGTATGTTAATAGCTAAAGTTTTATGAAAAAAATATTTATGATAATAGGAATGTTAATTACGTTCCAATTTTTTAGTGCTTGCAATAAATGTCCTGAACTTAAAGACATTTATGTTTATTTAAGAGATTCCGATAAAGCAGTAATACCTTATACTGGAGATGAAACTTTGGTGTTTTTTAGAGAGCCACAAAACGATACCCTAACTTTTTATGGGCAAGGAATTCAGCCATATACTATTTATTTAACTAATAACCCCGGCGGCGATTGTGCAGAAGATAATTATGTAAAGGAGGGTCGTGCTTTCTTTTTCAGGAATGCTCTTGGCTTAGATGGGATAGTTATAAAACAGGAATTATCAACATCGACTTTAACTTCAAATGGGAGCTGGGTGGAAATATTATTTGATAAATATATATATAGAGAAGATTCAGACTTAATTGGTAGCCAAATTGCCAAAGATAGCATAACTTTCAATTCAAAAGTATATAGAAGCTTGGCTGTTTTTGGAATAGAAAATTGGAACAAAAATGCTCCACTAAACAATAGATGTTATATAAATAAAACAGATGGTATTGTAAGGATTGTAATGCCTAATGGAATAACTTTAACTTTAATTGAAAAAAAATAATATGAAACCAAAAAATCTACTGTTACAATTTACTTTGTTTATACTTATTTCAATTAGCATTCAGAATAACTCTCACCAGCCCCCTAAATGATTGGACTACAGTTAAAGTTTGAAAAAACTCTAATTTAGAACCAATGAAGAACAAGAAAAGAAAAAGCACACAAGAGAAAATTGACATCATTACACAGTGTAGGGAGCTTGGTTGGGTAGAGACAGCTCGAAAGCATGACATCTCTTATCCAACACTTCAAAATTGGCGTAACCTGTTTGCCTCAGGTGGAGAACCTGCCCTTTCCGGGAGGTTGAACATGAGCAACAGCGAAATAAAAAAGCTGTTACATGAAAATCAAAAGTTGAAAGAATTGGTAGCGGAGAAGGAACTCGAGATCAGGATCAAGAACGAGTTCCTAAAAAAAAAGTAGTCCCACAGGAAGAAAGGAGAATGATGGCCCGAAAGTATATAGGCGAAGGCTTCTGCATAACATTGGTACTCGGTATATGCGGGGTGCCGAAAAGCACCTGGTTTAGCAAGCCCGAACCACAGGGTGAGCATAAGCGCAATGGTATCGTCAAAAGCTGCCATACGCTCAGGTACAACAGTGAAATGGTGGAGAACGATGTGGTGGTAGCTGATATAAAAGCTCTCCTTGCTCTGGAATTTGTAGACTACGGTTATTTGAAGGTCACATGCTATTTGTGCGATGAATAAGGGTATAGGATCAACCACAAAAAAGTGTACCGCCTGATGAAGCAAGCACTGCTTCTGAACGTCTCAAGGCCCAAACCAAAGAACAAAAAAACGTGGGTGCAGGAACTGGTGCCAAAGCCTTCCCGCGCCTTCACCTATTGGGAGTTCGACATAAAGTTCATATACATACACCACTTGGGCAGGTATGCGCCAATGCTGAGCGTTGTGGACGTATACAGCCGGTATCTCATTGGGTGGATGATGCAGTGGAGCATAAAAAAGGAGGACGTGGTTGGCTTTTTTGATGCCCTGTTGGAAGATTATACAATGCCGCGGAAAATCTACGTGCGCTGCGACAACGGTTCTGAGTTTGAAAGCGATATGGTAAGAGCGTATTTTCAATCCAAAGGAATTACCCAGGAATTTACAAAGCCTGCCACACCGGAGCAAAATACGCACATAGAGTCTTACCACAGTGTGATTGCCAATGCCGTCTGCAGGAGGTTCGAATTTGCCTCGCTGGACAACGCACTGGATGACTTCAGCAGGTGGGAAGTTTTTTACAACAAGGAAAGGATCCACCCGGGCATCGGCTTTAACAGTCCCGAAAAACACCTTGCCAAGCAGAATATTTAGATAACCAATAAGTTAAATGAAAAAAAAGACGAGAAAGTCCCTTAAATTTGACACATCGGATCAAACGGAAGCAAGCTCTGCTGAGGAGCAACTTGCCAGGGATAATCTGGTCAAGGAAAGTAAAACGGGTAAAGAAATTCAGGTAGGATTACTTGACTTGCCCATGCTTAGAAAAAACCTAAAAAACAATTATTCTCCAAATCTCAAACTTTAACTATAGTCCAATTTATAGGGGGTTGGGACAACCTGAAAATTGCGATAGACTTTGGGACACTTGCACAAGTAGGCAAGCGGAGAAGACTCAAAGTTGGCAGACAATATACTTTTTGACGGTTAAAAAGGATCATTCAACCGACCTTGAAAAGGCAAGGCGTTTATTCCTAAGTAACTAGTCGAATTTGTTTTTGGTTCGGCCCAAGACCTTTTTGCCCTGCTTTAAATCATAGGCAAGTTTGACTAATATCATGTTTTTAAGCATCATTAGCGAATATCTTTGATTTTGGGTTGCTCGCACAAGTTGCCCTTTAAATTGTAAATATTACTCCCATGGAAGTTAAAAATAAAAAGGACGGTTTAAACTCAATAAGCATTATGGATGGCAATGAGGCCGCGGCTTATATTTCGTATAAAACAAGTGAGGTATGTGCCATTTACCCAATAACACCAAGCTCTACCATGGGCGAGTGGGTAGATGAGTGGAGTGCAAAGGGTTGGAAAAATATTTTTGGGCAGGTGCCACGTGTCATGGAAATGCAAAGTGAAGCGGGCGCTGCTGGTGCCATTCATGGTGCCATTCAAGGTGGTGCAATTGCTTCTACTTTTACTGCTTCGCAGGGATTGTTGCTTATGATTCCGAACATGTATAAAATTGCAGGCGAATTAACGCCAGCGGTATTTCATGTGGCGGCAAGAACATTGGCAACGCATGCGCTTTCTATCTTTGGCGATCACTCTGATGTGATGGCCGTGAGGGCTACAGGTTTTAGTATGTTATTTGGCAACAATGCGCAAGAGGTGATGGACATGGCACTTGTTTGTCAGTCTGCTACTTTAGATTCAAAAATTCCATTTTTAAACATATTTGATGGTTTTAGAACCTCGCACGAATTGCGTGAGGTGAATGTGATATCCGATGACGTAATTAAGGCCATGATTAGCGAAACGGCCATTGACGCGCACCGCGATAGGGCTTTAACGCCAGAGCATCCTGTGATTAAAGGAACTGCTCAAAATCCGGATGTATATTTCCAAAATAGGGAAGCTGCAAATTCGTATTATCAAGCTGTGCCGGGCATTGTTCAAAGTAAGTTAGATCAGTTGGCTTTGCTTACCGGTAGAAAGTATAAGTTATTTGAATATTATGGCAGCCCCGAGGCCGATCGCATCATCATTATCATGGGTTCGGCTGTTGGCACGGTAGAAGAAACGGTAGATTATTTAAATGCACAAGGAGAAAAAGTGGGTGTATTAACTGTGCGATTGTTTAGGCCTTTTGCCATTGATGCTTTTATTAAGGAGATACCGGGAACGGTAAAACAGGTTGCGGTTTTAGACCGTTGCAAAGAGCCTAATAGCATGGGCGAACCTTTGTATATGGATGTAGTAAATGCGTTTAATGAATGCATGGAAGGCAAGCATCCACATATTATTGGTGGTCGCTATGGCTTATCTAGCAAGGAGTTTACACCGGCCATGGCAATTTCTGTTTACGAAGAATTGAAAAAGGATCATCCTAAGAACCATTTTACGGTGGGTATAGAAGATGATGTTACGCACCTGAGTTTGAGTTATAACCATGCGTTTAACTTGGATGCGCAGCATGCGTTTCGCGGATTGTTTTTTGGATTGGGTGCAGATGGTACAGTGTCGGCCAACAAGAATTCCATTAAGATAATTGGAGAGAAAACAGACAACCATGTGCAAGGATATTTTGTGTACGATTCTAAGAAGTCGGGTTCGCTTACCTCATCGCATTTGCGTTTTGGCAAAAAGCCTATTAGGGGTTCTTATTTGGTGGCTTCGGCCAGCTTTGTGGCTTGTCACCATTTTAACTATTTGTTTAAGTTCGATATTTTAAAGGATGCTGCCGAGGGTGCGGTATTTTTGTTAAATGCGCCTTACGAGAAGGAGGATGTTTGGGGCAGGTTGCCAGCAAAAATTCAGGAAGAAATTAAGCACAAGAAGTTGCGTTTCTTTGCCATTAATGCTTACACTGTTGCCAAACAAACGGGCATGGGAAACCGCATTAACACCATTTTGCAAACGTGTTTCTTTGCCATCTCTAATATCTTGCCAAGAGAAGAGGCCATTGCAAAAATTAAGGAGTCTATCTACGAAACCTATTGGAAAAAAGGGGAGGCCATTGTAAACAAAAACTACGAGGCGGTTGACCAAACTTTAGAGAATCTTTATGAGATCGATTATAGTCAGGAGGCAGTTGGGTCGCGACAGTTGGATCAGACCGTACCAGATGCTGCGCCTGCTTTTGTGAGAGATGTTTTAGGTAAAATAATTGCTGGTGAAGGCGATGAATTGCCAGTGAGTGCTTTTCCTGTAGATGGTACTTTTCCGTCTGGAACAACGCAGTATGAGAAGCGAAATATTGCAGATGCGGTGCCTGTTTGGGATGCCGATTTGTGCACGCAATGTGGCAAGTGTTTCTTTATTTGTCCGCATGCCGCCATAAGGCCAAAGGTTTATGCCAAGGAGCAATTGGAGGGTGCGCCAGATGGTTTTAAGCATGTTGATCCTATTGGTAAGGAGTTTGATAAAGCCACGGAGGCCTATACTTTGCAGGTGTCTACTGAAGATTGTACTGGCTGTACTTTATGTGTAGAATTTTGTCCGATAGAGAGTAAAACGCAACCAGGCCATAAGGCCATAAACATGGTTGATAAAACGGATTTGCAGGAGAAGGAAATTAAAAATTGGGAGTATTTTTTGCAATTGCCAGAGTTGGATAGAAGCAGGGTAAATAGGAATACGGTGAAAGGCTCGCAGTTTTTTCAACCCTTGTTTGAGTTCTCTGGAGCTTGCGCTGGTTGTGGCGAAACGCCTTATATTAAATTGTTAACGCAGTTGTTTGGAGAGCGCATGATTGTGGCCAATGCAACGGGTTGTTCGAGTATTTTTGGTGGTAATTTGCCAACCACACCTTGGTCGCAAACTATTGATGGCAGAGGTCCGGCTTGGGCTAATTCTTTGTTTGAAGACAATGCCGAGTTTGGTTTGGGTATAAAAATGGCGAACGACCACAAGCGATTGCGTGCCGAATTTTTGTTGAATGAGTTGCGATATGAGATAGGCGATGAGTTGGTAATGGCTATTCAAAGTGCGCCAGAAAAATCAGAGTTGGAGATTCACCACAAGCATGATTTGTTAAAAGTGCTTAAAGAAAAACTGAAGCATACGCATACGGTTCAGGCCCAAAACTTATATCACCTAGCCGATTTCTTGGCCGATAAATCTGTTTGGATTATTGGAGGAGATGGATGGGCTTACGACATTGGTTTTGGTGGCTTAGATCACATTTTATCTACAGGCGAGAACGTGAATATTTTGGTATTGGATACCGAGGTTTATTCTAATACGGGGGGACAAAAATCTAAATCGTCGCCCATCGGTGCGAGTGCTAAATTTGCGGTGAATGGCAAGACAACTGGCAAGAAAGATTTGGCCATGCAAGCCATAGCCCATGGTACAGCTTATGTGGCACAAATTGCCATGGGAGGCAACGACGTGCATACCTTGCGCACTATTTTGGAGGCAGAGGCCTATCCTGGTCCGTCATTGATATTGGCTTATAGCCATTGTATAGCGCATGGCATAGACATGGCACATGGAGCCGAAGAGCAAGATTTTGCCGTTAAATCTGGGTATTGGCCATTGTTTCATTATAATCCTTTGAAGTCAAGAGGCGAGCGCATGGTTATAGATTCTAAGGAAGCCACGGTGCCATTAAGTGAGTTTATGTACCATGAGAACAGGTTTAAAATTATTAAGGCAAAAGACCCAGAATTGGCCGAACGCTTTTTGCACCAAGCCGAAGAGGCCCGTGTTGCTAAGTGGGATAGGTTGCAAACTTTGAAAGGATTGTAAGATTTATTTTAAGAAGAAGAGGCTGGTTTATGATATAAGCCAGCTTTTTTTCGGTTTGAACCAAAACCCACAAGCGCAATTAAAATGATACTGATTAAACAATAATAGATAGTTCAATTTCGACACATATCTCATTGTACTATTATTTTGTTATATTGGCATTTGCCGTTATAAAATTATATAATAGCTTTGGGTAATTTAATAATTACAATTTGTATTATACCGATACGCAACATGTAATAGTCCAAAAATATTTGGACTTCACAATTTCACTTTCGGCCTTTATCATACTAAAATCAAATTGTCCTTTGCCCAAATTTAATTTAAGTAATGGTATTACTTAAAAAGTTAAGACCTTATATTGTAAAAAAAACATTACGGAATACTTTAAAAACGTTACGGAATATTTTAGAAAACGTTACGGAATACTTTAAAAAACGTTACGGAATACTTTAAAAAACATTATAGAATATTTTAAAAAACATTATGGAATATTTTAGAAAACATTATAGAATACTTTAAAAAACGTTACGGAATACTTTAAAAAACATTATAGAATATTTTAAAAATCATTATGTAATACTTTAAAAAACATTATAGAATATTTTAGAAAACGTTACGGAATACTTTAAAAAACATTATAGAATATTTTAGAAATCATTATGGAATACTTTAGAAAACCTTATAGAAAATTTTAAAAACATTATGGAATACTTTAGAACTATTAACATAAAAACGACCGAAGATTACATCCAGAAATCATTGGTGCTAGAAAATCTTGGCGAAATGAGTACAGAGATTTTCAATCTAGGTAAACCAGGCGATGCTACATCCAATATAGGCGGTATTTGGGGCGAATTTACTTTGTGTCTTAATAAGATTAGGGGAGGGGTTCGATTTGCGCTTATAGAGTGTCCTAACGCCCTCTGCTGGACAATTACAACAGGGTTGCAGCCCGAGCCAGAAAAAATAGTGCTACATTTAACGATAAATCGACAGCAAATAAGCGCACAATTCATCGAAGAGATTGAAGAATTTATAGATGACCACAGCACTTGCTTAGAGACATTTTTAACGAAAGAAAACCCCCAATAATTTTCAGAATTCTGTTTGAACCAAAGCAAAGTTAAGAAAAGCAAAAACCCAGTTAAAATTCGCATCAGAAATCTATAGCATTGAATATTGAAGAAGAAGGATTCTGTTTGAACCGAAGTAAAGTTAAGAAAAGCAAAAACCCAGTTAAAATTCGCATCAGAAATCTATAGCATTGAATATTGAAGAAGAAGGATTCTGTTTGAACCAATGCAAAGTTAAGAAAAGCAAAAACCCAGTTAAAATTCGCATCAGAAATCTATAGCATTGAATATTGAAGAAGTAGGATTCTGTTTAAACCAAAGCAAAGTTAAGAAAAGCAAAAACCCAATTAAAATTCGCATTAGAAATCTATAGCATTGAATATTGAAGAAGAAGGATTCTGTTTGAACCGAAGTAAAGTTAAGAAAAGCAAAAACCCAGTTAAAATTCGCATTAGAAATCTATAGCATTGAATATTGAAGAAGAAGAATTCTGTTTGAAC
>Ga0163151_10001754_pt1 | contig 35821 bp, 36 predicted proteins | sample OliLakLV19MP5IB2_FD_145596 | JGI IMG/M metagenome (GOLD analysis project Ga0163151, IMG submission 145596) | Freshwater microbial mat bacterial communities from Lake Vanda, McMurdo Dry Valleys, Antarctica - Oligotrophic Lake LV.19.MP5.IB-2 | ecosystem: Environmental > Aquatic > Freshwater >... | reverse complement strand
TTCTCAATGCAGAAACGTTCTTCTTTTAATAAATGTTCTCGTTTATTTTCTTGGTTCATAGGGGTTTATTGTATGACTGTATTTAAAGGTTGGGAAGCACACCTTGAGAAAGTATCATTGAGACGAGCGAATTGCGGCTTATTCCTATAGGCCATAGCTCGCTCGTCTCACACAGAGACAGGCCGTAACCGAGCGTTTTCGGAAAACCAACGAAAGGATGATGTCGATGAAAAAGTCATTGAACACGTCTGCACTGGTAACCGCAGACTACCTGCTCGCGGGAATCAGCCGCTTCGGGGCTATAGCGCCGGACTACGACCTGGCCCGCACCATCCTCGGCAAGGATTTCATCTGCCCCGAGGACGTCATGAAGTCGCGCAAAGCGATCGTCTACACCGACGACCAGCTAGCGCAGTTCGGCGACACCGTGCCTTCGCAAGAAGTGCTCGAGTGGTGCCGCGACAACGGCTACATGCTCGTCGCCGGTCCCAATCGCCCCATGTCGCTCCTCGAGGTCCGTGACCTCAAGCGCGACTACTTCTACTCGAAGGAAGGCGGCTGGTACGCGAACGCTAAGCAGAAGTTCGCACAGAACGACAAGGTCGAAACTCGGTGGATTATGCTTCGCAAGGAGCCGGTCCCCGAATCGACCTCGAAGAACTGGACCGAACAGCAGGCTCTGCTCTCAGACGTCGAGATCACGCCGAACGCGGCCGAGGTCGTCTGGTGCGTCACCACGTACAAAGCGATCAGGAACGTTTACCTGCTCCCGAGCGTCTACGTTCGCACGTCGAGTCTCGACTCGGACGGTGACCGCGTCTACGTCGGCGGCTTCGATGCCAAGGGTCTGTACGTCGACTTCTGTTGGGACGACGACCGCTACGGCTACATCAGCGTTTCGTCTGCCAGGAAGCAGTGATCCTTGCTCCCTTGAGGGCTTGTCCCTCTTGAATACTTGAGCCTCCGCGATTTTTTTGCGGAGGCTCTTTCTTTTTATATTTTTACAACTTATACTTTCATTATCTTGCTAATGTAGCGTGGGTTACGGTTCACGCTCGCGGGATATCTCACCTTGAGATCGCCGGAGTGCCAGTGGTTCACGGATCACGGCAGAGTGCGAAAAGGGATAGAGAGAACTTCTTGCCCGCATCTAGTGGAGATGCTCGAAAGAGCTGCTCCCGAATCAAATTCAGGAACGAGAGGATATATACTCGCAAGAGTAGTAACCCTCGGGTTCCGGTGCCACGGACGGAAACGGGCAATATCTCGACTCGGACGGTAACCGCGTCAACGTCGGCAACTTCGATGCCAAGGGTCTGAACGTCAACAACTATTGGGACGACAACCGCAACGGCAACATCAGCGTTTCGTCTGCCAGGCAGTCAACCTCTATCCGGAAACTCCCGCCGTCATACGCGGGAGTTTCTGTTATAACTCTCTCGTGGACTTTATCCACCCGCCGAGCATTCGACCAATCTCATCGAGATTCGCTTCTATGAGAATGTACTGTTTGCCGTCGATGGATTTTAGATCCTTCATGAGCCGGACACAAACCTTAAGGAAGTTGAGCCGTACGCTCGTCTTTTCCAAGGTCGGGAGCTTCTCTTGCTTCGACTGCTGGCTTGCGAATAGTATCCCTTAAAGAATATCGATGAGGAGGGATTCGCATTTCTGCCAAAGGGTGTAGCGGTCTTGTTTAGGAACTGACAGGCGTAAGAGGTACACCTCTTTGTAGAGATCGTAGGATTTCTTGAAAATGGGTATGTCTAAATCATTCATGGCGTGAAAATATATAAGGAATTACATTGGTTAATAATTTCTCCGTCAGCACTATTCCGTGCGTGGGAGGTATTCAAGTCAGACAAGCTCAACAAGCCGGACGTGGTTGAGTTCGAGGTTAATCTCGAAGAGAATATATTCGGCTTATATCGCGACCTCAAGAACGGTACCTATCGGCACGGAGGTTACAAGGGTTTCTGGATTCATGACCCAAAACTTCGGCGAATCCACAAGGCGACTGTCCGCGACCGCGTGCTTCATCACGCGGTTTTTAGCGTTCTCAATCCGATCTTTGAGCCAACTTTTATTCCGACATCATTCTCTTGCCGTGTTGGTAAAGGTACACACAAGGGAGTAAAGAAGATTGCCGAAATGATTCGTGCCGTAAGTCGTAACAACACACGTCCCTGCTACGCGCTCAAGTGCGACGTACGGAGGTTCTTCGACTCCATCGACCATGACGTACTACTTCGAATTCTTGATTCAAAAATCAAGGACGAGAAAGTCATGGACCTCATGCGTGAGATCGTAGAGAGCTTTGCCGCAAGCCGACCGAATCTCTTCGAGCGTAGAGGCGTCCCAATTGGCAACCTGACTTCGCAGATTTTCGCCAACATCTACATGAATGAGTTCGATCAATTTATGAAGCACAAATTGAAGGTTGAACACTATGCACGGTACACAGATGACTTCGTGATCGTTTCTGGCGACAAGGAGCATCTCGAAGAACTGCTTCCTCCTATGCAAGAGTTTCTTGGAAAAGAACTGCGGTTAGAACTTCACCCGAAGAAGATTCATCTGATGAAGCACTTGCGCGGCGTCGACTTTCTCGGCTACATCATTCTGCCGAACCACATACAACTGCGTGCAAAAACAAAGCGCCGGATTCCGAGGAAACTGCGACAGACGGTACGCGGGTACCGAAGTGGCGAGATTAACGAGCTAAGGCTGCGCTCTACGCTCGAATCCTACATGGGCGTTCTCTCGCACGCTGATGCCTATGAGCTAGAGCAGGATATTCGGAACAGATTTCATTTCTGGCTGAGTGAATAAAGCAAAATCCTCGCACTGACTCGACACAAAAGGTCGAATCCTCATGCGAGGACGCTACCTTGGACGGGTTTGCAACCATATCTCTTTCGAGGGTTAGGTCTTGGATTTTGTGATCGTATTCTAACAAATTTACAATTATTTATCGCGATGCGTAGAAATAATAACAACACGACCATGCGACAAATCGGTAGTTCTGCATAGACTATGCACCACCCACCAGTCTGACATCAATATATACATGGATACGTCAAAAACATCGCTTCCGGCAAGGCCTGTAATCGTTGAGACACAATTGAAGTACTGTCTCTATGCCAGAAAGAGTACCGAAAGCGATGAACGCCAAGCCCTTTCAATTGATTCTCAGGTAAAGGAGATGTTGCAGATCGCGGAGAAAGAAAGCCTGGATGTTGTAGATGTACGCAGGGAGTCAAAGTCGGCAAAAGATTCTGACAATAGACCAGTCTTCAAAGAACTACTTAATGATATAGATCAAGAAAAGTTCAACGCAATACTCACCTGGGCACCTGACCGACTTTCAAGAAATGCGGGTGACCTCGGATCACTCGTTGACCTTATGGATGATAGAAAACTCGTCGGTATTCGTACCTACGGACAGTCATTCACTAACTCACCAAATGAAAAATTCCTCCTGATGATTCTCTGTTCACAGGCAAAGCTTGAGAATGACAACAGAGGAATCAATGTGAAGCGTGGACTACGAGCAAGGTGCGAGCTTGGACTGTGGCCAACGATGCCGCCAACTGGCTACCTTAAAGAGAAACGACTGGATAGAAAAAACGAGTGTTATCCAGATCCAGATAGAGAGGCCGTCCTTAAACAAATCTTTGAAAAAGTAGCGTATGAGAAATGGTCGGGACGAAAGATCTATCATTGGCTTAGATTCGATCTCAACTTCAGAACTGCCGCAGGAAAGAAGCATCTATCACTCGGCAATATCTATCGCATACTTGAAAATACTTTTTATTACGGACAATTTGAGTATCCGCGAGATAGCGGTATTTGGTATCAAGGCAAGCACAAACCAATCATCACTAAAGAGCTATATGATCTCGTACAAGACCAGATAAAGAACTCTCAACTAGTTCGCAAAGAAAATATAGAATTTGCCTTTACTAAAATCATGAAATGCGGACTGTGCGGATCAGGCGTATCGGCAACCGAAAAGTTTAAGAAGCAGAAGAATGGACCGCCAAGACGACATGTCTATTACGGCTGCACTAAAGCGAGAGATCAGAACTGCAAATGTGGCTATATCAACGAAACCGATTTGATAGAACAGTTACAAAATCTCACTGACAAACTAGACCTCAAGAAAACGCCAATGCAGAATAAGATTAAGGCAGAGATTAGGAGGTTCAAGAAGTTTCAAGGAATGGTTACCGGAAAGAGCGATAGTATTGAGGTGGATGATGTAGATGTACAGAACTATGCAAAGTTTTTACTTAAAGAGGGCGACGATCAGGAGAAGCGAGATGTACTGGATTGTCTGAAAGGAGAAATCTTATTGAATGATAAAAAAATTACTCTCCGACATTCTTAGTAGGATTCATTTTTTAAAAGTAGTCCTCTTTAATAAGACATTGAATAACTCAGTGAGCTTAATAGTTGTAAGTATCCACCATGCTCCTATGAAGGTTGCGACTGAAAAAGATAGTAAGAGACAGGAGTCCGAGAATCTGAGACGTATTTGAATGAGTTGTTGGTAGTCCGCACGCCGCACACATAGGTAAATTTTATCATAAAAATAACCCCGCAGATGTTGCCATCTGCGGGGTTAAAGTTTAAGGAACACACTGGATACCCTTGATTCGAGGAAATCCAAGCCGACTCCATTCGAGGGTGCCGCCTCGGAGACTGAGTGCTTCCACCCCAAGCTGTCGAGCTTTGAGTGCAAGCGCGGTACTCTTGCCACCATAGGAACAAACGAAGATCGGTTGAAGGCCGTTTCGTTTGAACGCAGGCACAAAGACAGACTCAAGACCTTGGACAATTGTCCCGTAATCCACCCGATCGGAACCGGGCAGATGATGGTCGTTGAATTCGTACAGACTCCGCACGTCAACGATTATTACGGGAAACTGCACCTTAGTCTCCATCCGTTCATGACATACCACAGCCAATTCTTCAATCGGCATCTGATATGCGAGCTTGAGGCACTCAGCCGAACCTATACCGACATCGTACTCATCGAGGTGGAAAAATTCTTCCTGCTTGATCGGCTCCCGAAGAAGCTCCTCGTTCTTGATCTTCGGAAATGCATCCTCGCCGAGATAACGGAAGTATTCATCAACGTACGGAAGCGGACTGTCCGGCGATATCACTACCACCACGACCTCGCCATCCTCATTACGCATTTGATCGAGATCGGTTGCGTGCTGATGAGACAGATGTTGAAGGAGCCCTGCGAGTGCAAAACCGCCGGACGGACCGACCAACAATCCTACGCGACAAAGATCGAGACTTGTCTGATACGCTTCGCGCGTACCAACAGGCACCAGATCGTCTGCCACACTCGACCAATCAAAGCTAATCTCGTTGAGTAGTGTCTTTGTACGGACACCGGGAACAGGATTGTTTGGCTCACGGATTACTCCGACGGTCCGAATCTTCGGGTTCTTTGCCTTAAGGTACGTTCCCGTACCGCAGAGCGTCCCCGTTGTTCCAAGTCCTGAAATAAGCATCGTGACTTTGCCTTCGGTCTGTGACCAGATCTGCGGACCCGTCCAACGCTCATGCGCTTTGGGGTTTGCAAGATTATGGTACTGTCCGGCATTGAGCCAGCCGTCTTCTTCTCCCATGCGCTTGGCTTGGTTCACTCCGCTTGCGGGATCATTCGGATCAGGACAGATGTCCTCCTCCACGATTCTGATATCGGTTCCCAGAAGCCGAAGCAACTGGAGTTTGCCACGCTCTACTTGGTTTGATGCCAAGGCGAGCGTCTTTTGGATGCCGAACGCACGGCCGAGAACGGCGAGCGAGAGGACTGTGTTGCCAGACGAGCTTTCGACAAGCGAATGCACACCCGACAACGATCCATCCCTCTTTGCCTCATAGAGCATGTTGTATGCCGGAAGCGACTTTACGTTCGCAAGTGGCAAGAAGTGCATGAGCTTGAGGAAGATCCTCACGCCCTTTTCCCGATGCGGATTCAGGTTTGCGGGCAGCTCCACCATCGGAAGTGGCGGATGATTGTCAGGGTTCAGGTACGCTTGTATGGCGTCTTCGCCCGAGAATACGTTTTGGGTCATTGATTATCTCCTGTATTGGTTTGAATGTGAAAGAACGAAGAAAGAACTGTACGTCAGGTTTTCATCTGACGGTATGAAAATTCAGGATCGATCTGAGTAGTGAGATCGCCGAAGCGTTCGGTAATAAAAGCTTGGTTCACGTACCTGCTGTGGAGATCCCAAAGTTTCTTAAGGCGTTCATTCCTCATATCGGGCAAGGCATCGAGTTTTGAAGTTATAGTCACAAGAAGCTTCTGATTCTGAGTAGTGAGTTTTTCTACATCAATTGATTCCTCGGTCTGGTCGATATGGCGAATATGTTCGTCGTCCGCGAAATAGCCGAGGACTGTCTTATTTTCAATATGTCTTGCAATAAATTCTTTGTCGGCACCTGATCTCACTTTATTAGCAATAACCATGAGACCGTCAAGCACGCCAGCTTCTTCTGCAAGTTCCTTATATTTTTCGTAGACTTCTATACTTCGTTTCGTCGGCTCTACGATGAGACATGTGAGATCGAATTGTGCATGGAGTGTTCCAGCAAATGAATCGACTCCCGCAACCATGTCTGCGACAACATAGCCGTTCAGATCATCCGTATGATTGAGGATACTCTCAAGGATTGCGAGATTATTGTGATAACAGCTTGCTCCAATATCGTCCTCCTGATAAGTGCCGACTGCAAAGACCGATAAATTGTTGCGATGCATGCCAAAATCAGTAAGTGGCGTTTCATTCAAATTCTCAAGTAAGAGAAGATTGGATTTTCGGGTTGGCGGTGTCGTTTTTCTAAAAGCCCCGAGCTTCGGAATGTCGTTGTCACCGATAAGCCACTTCTGAATAGTGTTAGTCACCTCTGGATTCGATATATGCTTTTTAAATGGAATGCTTCCAAATTGAAGGAGTTTTGGCGCGTGAATATTGAGATCAGCGTCAAAGACAACTACCGGCTTTTCGGTGTTTTTTGAGAGATATAAAGCGAATGAGGCTGCAAGTGTGCTTTTACCTGATCCGCCTTTTCCAACGAATGCGATTCTCATGATTGTTTTTGGCAGTCATTACATGTACCACGAATAGTCACATCGCTCACCGATTTTCCCTTGAGCGCTTCCCGTATAGGAAGGTGCATTTCTTCAACTTCTCCACAGTCGTTGCAAATGAAATGGTCATGGCTATCCTGAGCCGACTCGTAGGCGACAGACTTATTGTCTATCAGTATCTTCTTGATATCGCCGTCCACCAAAAGCTGCTCGACGTTGCGAAATATCGTTGAATAGTCGGCCTCTGGGATAGCTTTGTGGATTTCACTAATCGTCAAAAGATGCTTCTTCTGAAGTAAGGTAACGATCCTCTGTTTGTATATATTGGTTCGCATATTATGCAAGTAGTTTGCATAATAAACTAAGTAGTAGAAAAAGTAAAGACGAAAATAAACCAGATAAATACCACCTCTATAAAAAGTGGTATTTATCTGCAAAATTTCCAGCTAGGAAAGAGCTTCGTCGTGCTAGCTGTTAGATGCGGAGACGAGAGGATTCGAACCTCCGGGGGCTTTCACCCCACTTCCTTAGCAAGGAAGCACGATAGACCACTCTGACACGTCTCCGTAATTATATTGCGTTCACTGCTCACCTTACTACCTGAAGAGTGTTCGAGTATTAATCATTAATTCTGAATGGTCGCTTTCGCTTCCTTCATCATTTAACACTCTGGTCCAGAGATTTTCTCGTGTGGAGAAACACCACAAGGGGTACTTCTATTTTCATAGTCGTTCCTCTCCTTGAAAATAAGTCGAATCGGGACATAAATTCAATATAGTCACTTCGCTCTTTATTTCATTTAACACGTCGCCGTAACTATGTTTCTTTTATTGCGCGCTTTACTCTAAAAACTACTGACATATATATGTAACTGTAGCTAGGCACTAAGATAACATATTTTCACCATTCTGCGAGATGGGTTCTAGTGAGCTAGGGCTAGACAGATTAGCTCGCAGCTTTTAGGTAAATGGGGCATCAAGGTTTTTTTGGCCGCAGTTAAAGTGGCGCCGGTGGTAATAACGTCATCAACTATCACCACTCTGTCGTATTTGGATAAATCTGGATGAGGAACATAGTTAAAAGCATCAATGATATTTTTTAAACGCTCAGCCTTAGGGAGAGAAGTTTGAGGGGCAGTATGTTTCGTGCGAATTAATAATCGCCCAATCGTAATTGGCTCTGGGACTGTCTGTAATACTCGAGTCACTTGATTGTAGCCACGTTTACGTTCCCGCGCTTTCGATAAGGGTATTGGAACAAAGATGGTTGATTTTGTTGGTAGATTTTTATACCAGTCACTAATTAATATTCCTAGCAACTCGGCGGCCTGCTGATGGTCATGAAATTTATTAGCGGTGATAGCCGCTTTAATAGCCGGAAGGTTATAGTCGCTTAGCACTTTAGTGTTGGCATGTGTTTGTACTGTCAGATAACGTCTAAAATTTTCTAGCGTTTCTGTCTGTAAACGCTTAAGGCAATCATGAGTAGGGAAGATTGAATCGAGAATTAGTCGCAAGATATTCAGCATCTACTCTAGTATACGATATTTGCATGTTAGAATAATAGTGATACTAACTCATGAATGCTTTAAGTAAATTATTTTTTGGTCTAGCTGAGAAAAACGCTGATGCTAAGCGGGTGGTTGGGATTGATATGGGTTCTTCATCAATTAAGGTGGTAGAAGTACAAGAAAGAAATGAAGTTTTAACTTTGACTACATATGGCGAAATCCAGCTAGGCCCGTATGCTGGTGTGGAAATCGGACAGTCAGTATCACTTGACCCTAAGAAAGAGCAGCAGGCCCTGGTCGACGTGATTCGTGAAGCAGCGGTTAAAACCAAGACGTCGGTTTTTGCTATGCCGCTATCTTCTAGTTTTGTCACCACTATCAGTTTTAAGGCTGAAGCCGATGAGGATATTTCCTCTCGGGTACGGGTAGAGGCACGGAAGTATATTCCAGTACCGATTGCGGAAGTGGCTTTAGATTGGGCTGAGATAGAAAATGACAGCAAAGCTGAAGATAAGGTACGAAACGTTTTGGTCGCAGCTATTCAAAATGAAGCCTTAAATCGTTTCCGAGTCCTAACCCAATTTGCTAACCTTGGTGCGCCACCGACTGAGATCGAATGTTTCAGTGCACTTCGAGCTGTCTATAGAGAAGGCGAGGAAAATATCGCCATCATTGATATCGGTGCTGTTTCATCAAAGTTGTATATAGCTAGAAAGGGCTTACTGCAAAGAATGCACCGCGTGCGGGCCGGTGGCACCATTGCTACCAAACGGATTGCGACTACTCTGGAACTACCTTTTGAAGCGGCTGAAGTATTAAAGCGTGGTATTGATAAAAAAGATGATAAATTCCATGATGTGAAACGAGCACACCATAGTTGCTATGACCGTTCATTACAAGAGTTCAGACAAGTGATTAGTGAATATGAGACTAAGCAATCGGTATTGATAGATATAATATATCTCACAGGTGGGGGATCACTCTTCCCGACTACAAAACAATTAATCGAAGAGACGTTACAAAAAAAAGTTGCTTACGTTAAACCTTTTAGTAAAGTGGCTTACCCAGCTTTTATGGAAGATATGCTTACAGAACTTGGTCCATCATTTCATGTGGCTTTGGGTGCTGCCATTCGACTTTATGAATAATCTAAATTACTTCTGCACAGTTAAAGTTCGTTTTACACAGAGAAAGAAAGTATAATTAAAATTATGCCAGAGCCAACCAACACTTCGTTCATTCCAAAAAGAAACCCAATGCAAAAAGAGAATCGTCCTGGACGAAGGAAGGTTTATGTTGGAACTATCATAGTTCAAATTTTATTCTTTGCAGCTGTGGTAGCGGCTGGTAGTGTTTATGCTTATGAAAGCAAGCTTAATTCAAATCTAGATACTGAGATACTTGGGTTAAACACCTCCATCGCTAAATTTAATGAAACGGAGATGCGGCGTGTTCTCGCTTTCGACACTAGATTAATAGCGGTAGGTTATCGCCTGGCCCACAGTGCTTCTATAGTGTCTCTACTGGCAGCTGTTGAAGGATCAACGGTTAAAGATGTTCAAATTACTCAGCTGACCATCGAGCGCCAAGACGATAAGAATTTTACAGTTACAGCGGATCTGAAGACACCTTCTTTTGATATGGCACTTTTCCAGCGTCAAATCTTAGAAGGCACAGATACTTTAGTAGTGTCTTCTATTTCAGATTTAAATTTAAAAAATACTCCCCCTAGCGACCCTTTATTCAGAAGTAAAGAGACATTGTCCGACGAAGTCATAGTTAGCTTTAAGGCGGCCTTAACAGTCGATGTTGAAAAAATCCGTCACAAAGTGAGTGTGCCTGAATTAGCTCCGCTCGATGAACTTAATGTCGTCGATGAGCAACCAGCTTTGGGGGCTGCAATGGAAGAGGCAAACGTTAATCCAAACGCTATATGATGATAAATTCATTTTTTACGCAAATTGTGATGACGGCCATCGCCTTGGGTGTAATCTTTTTTTATGTACAGCCAACTTTTACCAACATCGGCGAAATTCAAGAATCAATCCTTCTTTATCAGACTGAGAGGGGAAAAGTTAATGAAGTTAATATTAAGCTCGCCAATCACACTAGGCGTTTAAATGATGAGATGTCGCAGTCAGACATCCGTAGTTTAATGACATATCTACCCGACACAGTTGACCATATGGCCGTTTCTGCGGACATCTTGAATATGGCTGTGGAGGCGGATGTTTTTCTCGAGTCTATTAGATCTAATGAAGGAGTCAGTAGTTCTTTGTCGACGGGACCTAGTATTAAGCACACGTTTGTCCTAGGAATTACCGGAACTTACTCAAATATTAAGGCGTTTCTAGCTAAACTAGAACAGAATAACTACCCACTTGAGACTCACAATTTTGTCCTTTCTGCTAGCGAGACTGATTTGATGAAGGTTACCCTAAGTGTCGTTACTTATTCTTTCAACAATAGTATTCAACAATAGTATATGAGTCCACTTATAAAAAACATCACTACTGTATTATTTGCTTTTTCCTTAGCTTTTATTGGCTACTATTTGTATAGTCAAAATAAAGCATCAGGTCTTTCTTATAATGACGGTACTGACTCAAATCAAGAAATGCTCACTAATACTCGAATCTTTATCGAAAGAAGAGCGTTGATAGACAAGGTCACACTGAATACCGACATTTTTATGGATCCCGTCTTCCAATCATATCGTAGTTTTCGCAGTCCTGAAATAGAAGCACCGGTTGGTAGACCAAATCCTTTTGAGACAAATTCAAGCAGTGGTATTTGATAAAACTGTCGTATGAATCCACTGGAGACACTACTGGAACGAGGAGAAGTGACAGAGACTTTTTCGCGCGAAGTTGAGCAACTGATGACTGAGAGTAAAATATCTCAGGAGGCAGCTTTGTTGAAAAAAGGAATCACCCGCGACGTTGTCCGTAAACTTTTTGCAGATTATTACAAAGTGCCGTTTTTTGAAATTCCGGAAGGTTTTAATATTAACGAGGAAATTTTGACTTATGTGCCAGAGGAATCAGCAATCCATTACCGTTTGATTCCTCTCTATATTGAAGAGGAAATCTTGATGGTGGGCGTCAACGATCCGGAAGATTTGCAGTTACGTGAGGTACTAAACTTCGTTAGCGCTAAACATAATATTGCCTACAAAGTTCTCTTTATGTTGGAGGACGATATTCTCAAGGCGCATGAATATTATGCTAACCTCAAAGGTGAAGTGACCGACGCTTTGGTCTCGCTAGAAAGTGAGCTCAATGCTGAAATTGCTGCTGGTGTGGAGGAAGCATCTCCTGATGCAAAAAAGACGATGGAGCATATTGAGGAAGATGCACCAGTAACAAAAATTGTGGCAACTATCTTGCGCTACGCTGTAGATGGCGGTGCGTCTGATATTCATATTGAGCCGACCGATGCTAAAGTAACTGTGCGTTTTCGAGTTGACGGAGACCTTAATACGTCACTAGAGTTACCGAAAAACGTCCACTTGGCGGTTGTCGCTCGCGTGAAGATTCTTTCCTCCATGCGACTGGATGAGCGTCGAAAACCTCAAGATGGACGTTTTTCGGCCACCTTTGATGGTCGTAAAATCGACTTTCGTGTTTCTCTGCTGCCTACCAATAATGGTGAAAAAGTAGTTATGCGTATTTTGGATAACGAACGCGGCGTTAGGTCACTTGAAGATGTGTGTGTTAGTGGACATCTCCTTGAGGTCATTCGGCGAATCATAAAAGAGCCTTACGGGATTATTTTAATTTCTGGTCCAACCGGATCTGGTAAATCAACGACACTCTACGCCATGTTGTCTGAAGTTGACCGCTTAAAGAAAAACGTTCTCTCCTTGGAAGACCCAATTGAATACAACATTAGTGGAGTTAGTCAGTCTCAGGTTAGACCCGAGATTGGGTACACCTTTGCCAACGGTTTGCGTGCTGCCTTGCGTCAAGACCCCGACATTATTATGGTGGGAGAAATTCGTGATAAAGAAACGGCTCAACTGGCAATTCAAGCAGCCCTTACTGGTCACTTGGTCCTTTCTACCATTCACACCAACAATGCTATTGGTGTCGTGCCGCGACTCATTGATATGGGTGTTGACCCATACTTGATTGCGCCAACGCTCAAGTTGGCCATTGCGCAACGCCTAGCTCGGCGCCTTTGTGATAAATCTGGTAAGGAAGAGGCCGTTACTGAAAGTACGCAGATGATGATGGATCAAAGTTTTAAAACACTCCCACCAAGATATCACTATCGTCTTCCTAAAAGCCGAACGATGCGGAGGCCAGAACCCATCCCCGGCTGTGCCACTGGTTTGCGTGGCCGAGTAGCGGTCATGGAGGCGCTCGAAGTTAATGAAGAAATCCAAGAGTTAATTTTGCATAACGCCTCTGAAGAACAAGTGTTTCTGACAGCTCGTAAAAATGGTTTTATGACCATGAAGGAAGACGCTATCATCAAAGCGTTAGAACATGTGATTCCTTATGAGGAGATGAATGCCTTTGGTACAAAGGTTGGTTTAGAGAGTCTGCCGGAAGAAATAACCGCCCCTGTCGATAACCCAGTCGCGGAAACTAATATTCCAGCTATAATGAACCTTAATGAAGATATTGTTAGTTGATGATGATGCTTTCTTGCGTGACATGTATACCATCAAGTTCACGGAACATGGACATGACGTCGCTGTTGCTGACGGTGGGGCAGCAGCTGTCAGTATGTTTGAACAAGGCAACGTTTACGATTTGGTTTTGATGGACATGATTATGCCTGGTACTTCTGGTGTCGACTTACTTAAAATTATTCGTGATAAATTTCCTGATCAAGCCAAGCAGTGTATTTTTCTCTCTAACCAAGGTCAGGAAGAAGATGTGCGTGAAGCGGTTGAAGCCGGAGCCATTGGCTACATTATAAAAGCGGAGTCTATTCCGAGTGAGGTAGTGAAAAAGGTCGACGATATTATTAAGAAACATAAGTCATAGTTAATTTATGTCTGTAGATTACAAAAAAGAACTACAAGCGCTGATAGAGTTGCTTCTTGAAGAGAAGTCTTCAGATATTCATTTTTCTGTTGGCGCTCATCCTTTGATCCGAGTGGCTGGTACTTTAATTCCTTTGGTTAAAAAACCTATTTTAACCGAAGCCGATGTGGCCGCTTTTGCTAAAATTTTGATGCGTGCTGATCAGTTAGAAAAAATGTATAGCCATCAGGAAGTTGACTTTTCTTTTGAGACTACTCAGTCAGTACGGTTTCGTGGTAACGGCTTTTTTCAAAGAGGGAAGATGGCGATTGCATTGCGACTTATTCCCAACGTCATTCGCACTTTTGAGGAATTAAATCTGCCGCCAATTCTTGAGAGCTTCACACAAAGACCTCAAGGTTTCTTTTTGTGCGTTGGGCCAGTCGGACAGGGTAAGTCAACGACGTTGGCAGCGATGGTGAATCACATCAACAAAACTCGTTCAGAACATATCGTGACTATTGAAGATCCAATCGAGTACGTCTATACTGAAGAGAAGTCATTGATTGATCAACGTGAAGTGGGTATCGATACACCGAGTTTTGAATCAGCTCTTAATGCAGCCTTTCGTCAAGACGTCGATGTGATATTGGTCGGAGAAATGCGCAATCACGAGACGATTGCCACAGCCGTGACCGCAGCTGAGACCGGTCACTTGGTCTACTCGACTCTACACACCAACAACGCTGCTCAAACCATCAACCGTATTATCGACTCTTTCCCCGGAGATCAACAAGACCAGATTCGAGTCCAGATTTCGAGTTCACTAATTGCTATTTTTTCACAGCGTCTGATACCACGTATCTCTGGTGGTCTCGTGCCAGTTTATGAACTGTTGATCAATAACACCGCTGTCTCTAACCTGATTCGTGAAAACCGAGTCCATGAGATTCCGTCTATTATCGAAATTGGTCTCGACCAAGGAATGATTGATATGAACCGCTCTTTGGCTCGTTTGGTGCAAAATGGTGAAATTACCGTCGAGAATGCTTTTACTTATTCGACGAATCCGAAGGCTTTAGAAAGATTAATTTAAGTTCTTATGCTCTTTAACTACGTCGCTATCGATAGCACCAATATCCAACGCGAAGGTACCGTGGAAGCGGCTACTATTGATGCAGCTATTGGAGCAGTACAAAAACGTGGTTACACCGTTGTCTCGATTGATCCCGCCAATGAGAGTGGCGGCTGGAAATCACTTTTCAATTTTGAATTTTCTTTTCTTAATACTGTTTCCAATAAAGAAGTAGTGATTTTATCGCGGCAGATTTCTACTCTGTTTCAAGCCCATGTGTCACCACTGCGTATCTTTAGACTGCTTTCAGCTGAAGTGGAGAACAAGCAGTTACAAAGCATCATGAATCGGATTGTTGAAGATTTGCAAGGGGGTAGCTCTATTTCACGAGCTTTATCTTTCCATCCAGAAGTTTTTTCATCTTTTTACGTTAACCTAGTTCGAGCAGGAGAGGAGTCGGGTTCGCTCGAAAAATCTTTTTCTTATTTAGCTGACTACCTTGACCGATCTTATGAGATCATCAGCAAGGCGCGCAATGCTCTAATCTATCCAGCGTTTGTGGTAGCTATTTTCATTGCTGTGATGGGTCTGATGCTGACAATGGTGATTCCCAAAATTGCCGAAATCCTAACTAGCTCAGGACAAGACTTACCAATTTATACAAAAATTGTTATCGGCTTTTCCAACTTCTTAGTTGACTATATCGGCATTATTTTCATTGTCTCCGCCGCCGCTTTTGTTGGACTGTGGCGTTTCAAGAAAACTGAGGTCGGACAAAGAACCTTTGATGAATTTATGATTTCGATCCCGTATCTCGGCGATCTTAAACGAAAGCTACTTTTAACACGGATCTGCGACAACTTAGCTACTATGCTTAGTAGTGGCGTGTCGATGGTACAGGCGCTCGAAGTGACGGCCGACGTCGTTGATAACCTCGTCTATCGGGAAATTATCCAGATTGCGCTCTCAGAAGTAAAAGGCGGGCGGTCATTTGCTGATGCTATTTCCGAATATCCAGAAATCCCGGGAGTTTTGACGCAGATGGTCAAGGTGGGTGAGGAGACAGGTAGTCTATCTGAGATTTTAAAGACATTGGCGGACTTTTACAGACGCGAGGTAAATAATGCTGTCGACACTTTAATCGGTCTAATTGAGCCGATTATGATTGTCGTTTTGGGTCTTGGTGTCGGCGTACTTCTAGCTTCTGTTTTGATGCCGATCTATAACATGACGAGCGCCTTCTAGACTAATAAGTCAAAATCGCGATCTGCATCAATGAATTTCGCTTTGTACCGCTCACCGTACCAATTAGTACGCCTCACGCTACCTCACTCACATACCTCGCAGCTCATCGATTTTTGACTTATTTGTTAGATTCCCAATTAAAGAAACAAGCAAGGTTGTCCACAGATAAAGGAAATTACAGTTGAGAAAAACGTATAATAAGTATATCTACCATACAACGTAGATAGCTCTAACGATTCAGGTACACAGCTGATATCTGAATGACATCGAGTGTCTTAATAAAAATTTTAATCTAAATATGAATAAATCAATCATTTCACGTGGTTTCACCCTCATCGAACTTTTGGTGGTAATCGCGATTATCGGTATCTTAGCCGCCGTAGTACTTTCATCACTAAATGATGCACGAAGTAGTGGTAGTGATGCTTCTGCTAAACAGAGTATAAATAATCTCCGTTCACAGGCAGAAATTCGTTATAATGCAAATAACTTTTCTTACTTAGGGGTCTGTACACACGCTTCAGTGACTTCGTTGCTGACTGCAATTGATAACAATACGCCTGCCACCTCAGTAGTCACTACATTAGCTACAGCAGGTACGGCAACTACTGTTATATGCCATGATACAGCTGCGGGTTGGGTTACGGCTGCACCAATGGCGGCTACTCCTGGTAGTTACTTCTGTGCAGATAGTACTGGTTTTGCGGGACTTCGCGTAAGTGTCGTGGCTGCCAGTGCAGTGACTTGTCCAGCTTCTTAATTATCGTTAGTGAAAAACAAAAACAGCGCCATCAGGCGCTGTTTTTGTTTTTCATAAACATTCACCACCATCCCTCCGCTAATTGCCGAGCGCCAACCATAAGACACCTAACCAAGGAGAACCCTAGGCAACTTGCCTAGGGTTCTCCTTTGTGTGGGTGGTTTTTCCACGACGTAAACAACGTTAATTGTTAGGGTGATATACTAATTAGTTTCCCTAGGGTACCCCTAGGATTGTGTGATTTTTAGTTTCCCTAGGGTACCCCTAGGATTGTGTGATTTTTATGGATTTTCCCTAGGGTACCCCTTTGTTGGTCGTCTTGATATGCGTGTAGTGCATGAATGTTGGGTGATATACTTATGCAAATGGAATATTTCTTTAGTGTTCTGCCGACGAGTTTTATTGTTACTCTGGCCTTTGTTTTTGGGGTCATTATTGGCAGCTTCCTCAATGTTTATATTTACCGTTTTCATACCGGTAAATCACTTTTAGGCAATTCCCACTGTCTCTCGTGCGGCACGTCCCTGCGGGTGATCGACCTCGTTCCGCTGCTGTCCTACTTAGGCTTGCGCGGGCGCTGCCATAGTTGTCGGTCTTATATACCGTCACGGTACTTCTGGGTGGAGCTTTTGACTGGCGGTCTGTTTGTGGCGGCAGTGCTTACTATTTCTGATAGAGTTGTCTTTTTGTTTACTCTCGGTATTGTTTCGGTTCTAGTAGTTATCGCTGTCTACGACATTTACCACATGATTATTCCTGACGAACTGACCTTAGCCTTGTTAGCTTTGATGCTAGGAAGTCAGTTCTACTCCCTAATCTTGGGGATGCCGCTTACAGTTTTTGCTTGGAATATTGTCGCGGCTTTGCTCGGCTCACTTTTTTTCTTACTCCTCTGGCGTTTTTCAGCGGGGAGGTGGATTGGTTTTGGTGATGTCAAATTAGTCATCCCGCTGGCGCTTGGAGTCGGGTATACGAGCGTCTTTTCGCTTGTGGTGTTGGCCTTTTGGATCGGTGCGGTCATTGGTCTGATTATCCTAGCGGCACAGAAACTGAAAAGTAGGGGACAACCGCACTTACGTTTCTTACCATCAAGGCTTACAATGAAAAGTGCTGTTCCATTTGCCCCGTTTCTTATCCTCAGTTACCTGGCCATTATCTTTCTTGGAATAGATGTTATCTCACTCCTAAGTTATGCATAAAAATAAAAAATTTCACACACAGACGGGGTTTGGTTTAATTGAACTGATGGTTAGCATTAGTATCGTCGTTCTGGTCACTAGTATTATTTTAGCCCGCCATGATAGTTATAACGGCGCTATTCTTCTTCGTTCACAAGCGTATGACATTGCCCTCAAGATTCGTGAGGTGCAACTGCAGGCGGTCAGTGTTGTGGGGCAGGGTGCAGAATATCGGACGCCACTTGGAGTGTGTTTTGATACTGAATGGCCTAATTACTACTACATTTTTGCCGACAATGATGATGATGGTGTATGTGATATATCTGCTGGTGAACAGGTAGGTCAAAGAGGTAATATTGATCCTCGGTTTAGTATTCAATCTTTGAATTTAATATTAAATGGTACAGAAACCAAGGAGAACGAATTAGCTATTCTTTTTGAACGGCCAAATTTTGACGCACGCTTTTTTGTCGGGGATTCGGAAGAAGACGTTGAGGGTGTCGAAATTGGTTTAGTGCGCGTTGGAGCTAATTTACAAAGTACCAAACCAGGTGATTTGCGAGTGATGGAAGTCTCTCGAACGGGTCAGATTTTGGTGCAACCAGTTAAAGCTAATTCAGCGCCGACTCCTTGTACCAAGAACTGCCAAGACCCACCAGTAGATTGTGAAAAAGCAGGTAATTGTGACGACGATAGTGGAGCCGGAATTGAATTACCTCCTGGTGGAGACGGTGACACAAAAGGGGGTGAGAATGGTGGAGAGATTGTTCTGCCGCCAGATAACCCTGGAGAATCAAGAAGCTAGAGACTCTATTATGATTAGTAAGTCACAAAATCTAAATCAAGGCTTTACTCTCATTGAGATGATTGTTTCACTGGGGATTTTCTCGATTGTGGTGACGACAGCTGTCGGAGCAATGCTGGTTCTAATCTCGACCAACCAGCAGCTGCAGAGCGAACAAAATGTCATGACTAATCTATCCTTTGCACTCGATACAATGACGAGGGAGATCAGAACTGGGTACAATTATTATTGTGCTGATAATATTAATGCCCCGAGCAATTTTTTTAGTGGTAATGGTCATGAGGGTATTGTGGCAGCTGTTAAAAATTGTGCCAGTGGCAGAGGGACAGCTACTAAACAAGGAATTTCTTTTTATGAAGGAGGTAACAGTTTGACCGGTACTACCAATAGCCGGGTATTGTACTATTATGATAGCGGAGAAGAGTCCCTCTATCGACGGCTTGGTAATGAAGATGCTCAGTCTATTGTCTCTTCTGGACTGACTATCACTGACGCACAATTTTATGTGACTGGTACAGCCACTACAGAAACAGAGCAACCGACCGTTACTATTTATCTCGAGGCTCAGGATGTAAATGATAATACTAAAACCTATTACTTACAGACGACCGTCACGCAGCGGATTTTGGATATATGATTTTTTACCAACAAAAACAAAGTGGCTTTTCTCTAGTTGAGACACTGGTAGCTATTTCTATTTTGCTGATTGTGATCGTGGGACCAATGACCATCTCAATGCAGTCAGCCAAAAGTGCTAGTTTTGCCAGTGAGCAAGTCCAGGCTTTTTTCTTGGCGCAGGAAGGTCTGGAGTTGGCGCAGAAGGTTAGAGATGATTTGTTGTTGAATGGCGCTCTGTTTGGAGGTGGTGAAAGCCAGCCTTGGGGTAAATTTTATATTAGTACTGCTCCTATCGGTACGTATCCTTCTTGCCACCTAGTTACCGGTTGCGGCCTTAGTTGGAATACACTAAATTCAGAAATTTTAGCCACGGTAGTTAATTGTGTTGATCCAGCTGCTTGCAAGCTCCACCTAAAAAATTCTAATCAGAACGTACGTTCACGCTTCAGTCATGATGGTGCTAATACTGATCCTACACCTTTTACGAGAAGGATATATTTTAATAATTCGACCACTGGAACGGTCCATGTCCGTTCGGTAGTGACGTGGCGGACTGGGTCACTTGTGGCTGAACAGAAAGTAGAGGTAGATACTTATCTATACAATATCTATGGTACACAATAAAAAACAATCAACCGGTTTTGCTCTATTGATGTCACTCATTGTGGTTAGTGTGGTGGTGTCTATTGGTTTGGTTGTACTTGACTTGACCTTGAAACAGTTGCGTCTCTCTACTAACTCTAAAGATTCAGAGACGGCCTTCCATGCCGCCAACGCCGCCATGGAGTGTGCCCGCTTTTGGCGCTATAATGCATCGACAACTTTTGACGTCGGAGCTGACGTGGATGATGTGGAGTGTTTTGGTGCAGATATTGGTTTAGTAAGGGCAGATTCTGTCACTATAAATGGTATTGATGGACAGGCTAGTAAATATTCTTTTGAGACTACTTGGGGGACTGGTCCTACAGAAAGGTGTTCACAGATAGATATTTTAGTTCTTAATTCTGATATTGCTGCTATTACTACCGTTCCAAATATGCCCGTTGTGATTCCTGGCTATCCTGACCTCGAAAAGGAGTGTGAGCCAGGCGGCCGTTGTACTGTTATTGCCGCCAGAGGCTATAGTCGCGCCTGTGCCCAGGTAACTCAGCCGGGTACCGTACAACGCGAAGTCCTGCTAGAATTGTAGTCATGACCCAAAAGAAAAGTGAAAAACAATACTTAGAGAAACTAAGGCAGCTAGTTGCTTACCATCAACACCAATATCACACTAAAGATGCACCCGAGATTTCTGATCAGGCTTACGACGCTTTGGTGCGTGAACTGGGAACTCTGGAACTAAAGTTGGAAGGTAAGTTGAGTCGGGTGGTTGAGGGAGTTGGTGGGGCATCGAGTGCTGCTTTTAGTAAAGTTAAACACATTGTACCGCAATGGTCTTTTGATAATGTCTTTGATTATCAGGAACTTTTAGCGTGGGAGAAGCGTCTAGAGCGCTACCTCACTAAAGAAGGATTGCAGGAATCAAATATAAAGTACGTCGCCGAACATAAAATAGATGGTTTGAAGCTAGTGCTGGAATACCGAGATGGAATTTTGATTAAGGCAGCCACGCGCGGTGATGGTGAAATTGGCGAGGATGTGACTCATAGTGCGCGTATGATTAAGACTTTACCAGCGAAGCTGAAGTATCCAGTTGATTTAATTTGTGTTGGTGAAGTGTGGATGGGTTTTGATGAATTTGCAGCCTTGAATCAGACTGAGCAACAAGCCGGCAGAGAAGCTTTTGCTAATCCGCGAAATGCAGCCGCGGGATCGCTTCGACAGCTTGATGCCAATATCACGAAGGCAAGAAAATTATCTCTGTTTTGCTACGACATCGATCTCTTCGAAGCTAAAAATTTAAAACTACCAGCGCCCACCTCACAGTTGGAGGAATTAAAGATGCTAGAAAAATTAGGTTTACCAACCAATCCATATTCGCGCTTGTGTCCGACACTATTTGAAGTGGAGACCTATTATCATGAGTGGCAAAAAAAGCATGAGACCTTACCTTATGGTGTAGATGGAATAGTCATTAAAGTTAATCAAATTAAAATACAGCAGATTGCAGGTTATACCGCGAAGTCACCCCGCTTCGGAATTGCTTATAAGTTTCCAGCCGTTGAAACTACGACCGTGGTTGAAGGAATCGAATTACAAGTCGGTCGTACGGGCGCGGTGACTCCAGTAGCACACTTGCGCCCAGTGACTATTGACGGGTCGACAGTGGCTCGGGCGACTTTACATAATGAAGATCAAATTAAACGACTTGATGTGCGGATTGGTGATACGATTATTTTGCGTAAAGCTGGAGATGTCATTCCAGAAATAGTAGCGGTTTTGGTGGAACTGCGACCGGATAAAACTAAACCTTTTAGTTTTCCTAAAAGCGTCGCTGCTTGTGGTGGTGATGGACGGATTGAGAGAGTGCCGGGGATGGCGGCTTATCGTTGTGTCTCACTTGATTCAGATTTTCTACGACGACAACAAATGTACTATTTTGTTTCTAAGAATGCTCTAAATATGGATGGTGTTGGGCCAAAGATTATTGATGCACTCCTTGATTTTAATTTAATTAAGGATGTTGGTGATCTCTTTATACTTCAAGCGCAATCCCTGTTACTTTTGCCTGGATTTAAAACCAAAGCTGCTGACAATGTGATCGCTGCTATTGCTGCTGCTAAGCAAGTCGGCTTGGCACGATTATTAACCGGGCTGTCCATAGACCAGGTTGGTGAAGAGACTTCACTGCTTTTAGCTCAGAATTTTAAAACTATTGACGGGGTAAAGATGGCTTCTAAGGAGGAGTTGGTCGCCATTGCTGGTATTGGAGCAGTGGTGGCTAGCAGCATTATGGCTTGGCAAAAGGATAAAGAATCTCAGACTTTGTTAACTAAAATTTTAGCTCATATCACTATAGCGCCAGTAGCAGAGCAAAATCAGATTGGTTCACTATCGGGACAAAGTTTTGTCTTTACTGGTACTTTGGCAGGTTTGGGCCGAAGCGAGGCACAGACCAAGGCCAGGCAATTTGGGGGCGAGGTACATAGTAGTGTTTCGTCAAAGACCACATATGTGGTCGCTGGGGCAAATCCTGGTAGTAAAGTGAAGGAGGCTAATAAACTGGGGGTAAAAATTATCACCGAAGCAGAATTTTTAACCTTGTTAGCGTGATTATTCGGGAAATGTTATGATGCCAATCTATGAATAAAGAAGAAGTGAGACAGCTAGCCGTGTTGGCTAGAATCGAGTTGACTGACAGCGAAATCGCTAGTTTTGCATGTGAGATGTCGTCGGTGCTTGATTATGTTAGTCAAATAAAAGATATTGTCGGCTCGGCTGACGAATCGGTAAAAAGTGTCGGTGAGCGCTACAATATTTTCCGGGCTGATGAAATTACTAATCAACCTGATGAATATACCGACAGCTTGCTTGCGGGAATGCCGCGGACTGAAGGGCGATTTATGGTGGTTAAAAAAATTCTTAACACTGACACAGAATAGTTATGCTTACTATTACCGCATTACGTAAAAAATTCATTACCGGTGAATTGACTCCCACTCAAGTGTTTGAGGAAACTATGGAGTTGCTCAAGATTGAAAATCCAGAAATTAATGCTTTCCTAGAGATATACGAAGATGCTGCAGAGGAGGCTAAACAAGCTACTTTAAGCTATCAGAAGGATGGAGCTAATACACCAGCACTTTTGGGTGTGCCAGTAGCACTCAAAAATAATATTTTAGTTAAGGGACGAAAAGCAACAGCGGCCTCTAAAATTTTGGAAAATTACGTGGCGACTTATGACGCCACTGTGACTCTGCGCTTAAAAGCAGCTGGAGCAGTCATAGTGGGGTCGACTAATATGGATGAATTTGCTCACGGTAGTTCGACGGAAAATTCTGCTTTTGGGGTAACCAAAAATCCCCTTGATACCAAAAGAGTACCAGGTGGGTCATCTGGAGGTTCGGCCGCGGCGGTGGCTATGGGAGCTGTGCCTGCGGCCCTAGGAACAGATACCGGAGGTTCGATTCGTCAGCCGGCTAGTTTTTGTGGTCTGGTCGGTTTCAAACCAACGTATGGAGCTGTTTCTCGTTTTGGTTTGATTGCTATGGGTTCTTCACTTGATCAAGCTGGACCATTGACTAACACTGTGGCTGACGCTGAGATTGTACATAACGTCATAGCTGGGCTGGATAAAAATGACGCCACCACTATTGCTAGTGACACCTATCCCGCTTTAGCCGAAAAGACCAGTTATACTTTTGGTGTCCCAAAGTCTTTCTTGGCTGAAGGGGTAGATGCTGATGTTCTAGCTGCTTTTAATGAGCACCTAGAACTACTAAAGGACTTAGGACATAAGGTGGTCGACGTCGATTTACCATTGTTTGAAAAAGGTTTAGCTGCGTACTATGTGGTTATGCCGGCTGAAGTATCTTCCAACTTAGCTCGTTTTGACGGTATTCGTTATGGTCTTTCGGTTGATGGTGAAAATCTCCTCGATGTCTACCAGAAAAGTCGTGCAGCCGGTTTTGGTAAAGAAGCCAAGCGGCGAATTTTACTTGGTACGTATGTGTTATCTTCTGGTTATTATGATGCCTATTATGGTAAGGCGGAGTTGGCGCGAACAAAAATGCGAACCGAACTAGAGCAGACATTTAAGAATGTTGATTTTATTATTACTCCTACAACTCCTACACCAGCCTTTAAAATTGGTGAAAAAGAAGATTTGCTCTCAATGTACCGTCAAGATATCTTTACTGTACCCGTAAACCTAACTGGTGTTCCAGCAATATCCTTCCCCATGGGCAGGGTAGAGCGTGAGGGTAAACAACTGCCAATTGGAGTACAATATATAGCACCACATGGTGGCGACGCTCAACTTTTTGCTGTTGGCAAAAAAGTTTATGATGAGCGTCTCTAAGTTTACATTTATTTAATGGAGCCAGAGATAATCAATTCACCAATAGTTACTGCAACTACTACCAGACTTAATCCGGGTGGTATTGATCTTATTAATCCGCTGGGTGACGCACTTTCACAAACTAGTTTTTTCAACTTTCTCTCTTTTGAGAGTATCTCTAACTTCTTCAGTACTGCATGGCTTATTTATGTTATTTTAGCTTATTTGTTTTCTATCTTTCTTTTAGTAGTTTATATTTACGGATCTATTGGTAAGAAACAAATAGCAGATTTAGAGGATGAACTTAGAGAAAGAAAGGAGAGGCTTTATCAGGAACATTTTCATGGTGCGCCGAAAAATAAAAGAGTGGAAGATATGATTGAGCATAGTTCCTCTGATAATCCGACAGACTGGAAATTGGCCATTATTGAAGCAGACATTATTCTGGATGAAATCCTAAAAGAAGCCGGTTATGGTGGTAGTTCTCTTGGCGAAAGACTGCGCAGTATCTCACCAACGCAACTACAGTCACTTGATGATGCCTGGCAGGCACACAAGGTGCGAAATCAAATTGCTCATGGTGGCGCTGATTTTATTCTGACACAAAGGTTGGCTCAAGACACCATCAAGCAATATCGTCGCGTTTTTTACGAACTGGGTCAACATTAAAAAATAAACCCCGACTAAAGCCGGGGTTTATTTTTCGATATGCGGTCATTCAAAACCGACGACAGCCAAACCGTTGGCTATCTGACCCCGCAACAAAAATAAGAAATACCCCCGAAGGGGTATTTCTTATTTTTGTTGCGGGGCCTGGATTCGAACCGGGGTCTGGAGGTTATGAGCCTCCCGAGGTACCACTCCTCTACCCCGCTAGGGAAGCAACTAAAAAAGTATACACTAAATTTCGGTCGTGTCTATCCTACAAATTAAATGGATATTATGAATATGTACAGGATTTAGGGCGATAGTGTAACTTAAGTACAGTGTGATATTGATGGTTCGCAATGAGTAGGCAAGCTGGCTTATTTATGATTAATAACCCTTTTTGTTTGTTGCTAGTTAGTTATTGGAGTACAATTAAAGACTATGAGTAAAAACCATTCGTCCCGCGAGCTAAACGTTAATCATCATACTAACAAAATACAGCAACCACGACGCGTGGCTTCGCGTATGGAAGGTGCGCCGCGAAATTCACAACGAAAAGCAGGAAAGCGGTAGTTTTTTGGCATACCCCGACCCGTCATTTGAGCTTCTGATAATAGTCTAGTATATTTCATAATTATGCAATGTGTTATTTTAGCCGCTGGCAAAGGGACGAGACTTCGACCCTTAACCGATAATACACCTAAACCCTTAGTGAAGGTTGCTGGTAAAACTTTGCTCGACCATATTGTTGGAGCGCTCCCGAGCTCGGTTGATGAGTTGATTATTGTTACCGGATACTTGGAGCAACAAATTAAGGACTATTGCGGAACCATATTTCATGGTAAGAAAGTGACTTATGTTACCCAGGTAGAACAAAAGGGAACGGGCCACGCGCTTTGGTTGTGTAAAGACTTACTGAAAGGACGCTTTTTGTTTATGTTTGCTGATGACTTACATGGTGCCGGCGATATTGCTCGTGCGACTTCTTATACTCGTTCGATGCTGACTTTAAATACAAACACACCAGAAAAATTTGGTATTGTAGTACGACATCCTGACGGTACCTTGGCGCAAATCATTGAAAAGCCTGAGCATCCGCCTTCAAATCTGGCTTCCACCGGAGTTATGGTGCTTGATGATAATATTTTCAAATATGACCCATATGCCGTTGAGACGAAAGGGGAATATTACCTAACTGACGTTCTTCAAGAATATGCCAAAGAATATCCAATTGCTGTGGTGGAGCAAAGTCTCTGGATTCCGATTGGCTATCCTGAAGATATTGAAAAAGCGGAGAAAATACTCGCTACACAACCTTCTTAAAAATTTCTGGTCGTTTGATCTTCTCAATTTAGGTTGATGGAGTGCTAAAAATGTAGTACTCTACGGCCACGTATTTGTCGGCGTAGCTCAGTTGGTAGAGCATAGCACTCATAAAGCTAAGGTCGCAAGTTCAATCCTTGCCGTCGACACAGATATCGAACATTTTACATTTGGCCATATTAATGCACACCAGTAATCGAAAGCAGAGATATTGCCCTTTTTGTCGAAAATGTATATACTCTTGCCACTACTTTGATTAATCTCAGTAGTGGGGAACTGCGGGCGTAGCTCAGCTGGTTAGAGCGCTTCCCTGTCACGGAAGAGGTCGTGGGTTCAAATCCCATCGCTCGCGCAAAATAAGAAGCCGGCTTTTGCCGGTTTTTTTGCGCGAGCGAAGTAAGCAAACTGCTTTGCTTACGTTGGGATTTGAAAACCGCAGCGATGCCGTAGGCAAGTGAGGTGGGGTAGACAGCACTTAGTATATTTAAGCCGAAGGCATAAATATACTTAGTGACTGGTGACCAAATCCCATCGCTCGCGCAAAAAAGAATCCGGCTTTTGCCGGCTTTTTTGAGCCATGGGATTTGAAATGCACCACCCATTTTGAGAAACTCATGGACATAGGCTATAGTATTGATGTGAAAAAGCCACTTGTTTTGTATTGGGCCAGAAGAGATTTGCGTCTCCTGGACAACCCAGCACTTCTCGCAGCCGCTGCCTTTAGTCAAAAGACCGGCACGGATTTTTTGCCGATATTTATACTTGAAGATTATATGGCCGAAGCTCGTTTGGAATTTCAGTTTGGCTATCCTGCTCGGTGGTTTCTGTCCCAGGCACTACCGCCCTTTGTGCAAAATTTCCAACATTTTCTTTTAGTACAGGCTAAAGCTGCTGGCTACTTGGTGGCACTAAGCCAAAAGTACCAACTGACTATTTTTGTTAATGACGATGTCTATGAAGATTTTTATAAGCAAATTGAAAAGTTGAAATTTGCCGGTGTCGATGTGCGGATAGAAGAAGATGCTTTGTCGGTAGCTAAAGAAACTCGATCCCAAGAAGGAAATTTGTATAGCATCTTCACTCCTTTTAAAAAAAGAATTTGGGTTAATTTTGTGCAAAAAAAACCTCAAGGAAAATTTTCTGATAAAGATTTAAATTATTTGCCAGCTGCCGAGTTGGCAAATTTGTCAAAACAAATCAAATCTACCGCTGACGCCATCATGGTCACCTTCAGTACTAATCGATTGCTCCAAGTCGATACTGAGACGATTGATTTAGAGCAGCTGATACCACCACCAGCTCTGGCTGGGTGGTATGTCTCTGAAGCAGAAGCGCTAAAACGTTTTGCTGATTATCTCAAGTCTGGTGACTTAGAAAACTATGACATCAACAGAGATTCCCTTGAGCTTGATGCTGAAAAGGAAACGAACCAGCATGCTTATTCTGGAAAGACTTCAAAAATGAGCTTGGCCCTCGCCTGGGGGCTGGTGTCCTCGAGAACTTTGATGGCCCGCATACAAAAATATTTTGACGAAGATTTTACTAATCCTGATTCGTCACGGGTAGAAAAAGGAGCGCTCATATATATATCTGAATTAATTTGGCGAGAATTTTATCGTTATCAATTATTTCACCATCCAGAATTGATGCAGACTGAATTTCAAAAGCGATTTCGGGGCACTATCAACTGGGTGGGGAACAAAGTCGCTAAAGAAAGATTTTTGGCTTGGATTAAGGGAGAGACTGGGTATCCGGTAGTAGATGCAGCGATGAAGCAGATTGCAGCTACTGGTTGGATGCATAATCGGGCTCGGATGATTGTGGCCAGTATTTTAACCAAGAACCTCGGTGTGGATTGGCGGTGGGGCCAGGAGTACTTCAGGGCCGCGCTTATTGATCTTGATGAAGCGTCTAACAACGGTGGTTGGCAATGGGGAGCTTCGGTTGGAGCTGATCCTAAACCGATTAGAATTTTTAATCCGGAATTGCAAGCTAAAAATTACGATCAGTCAGCTGTCTATCGAAATAAATGGTTAAAGGAAAAAGACGAAATTTTGGTGACATCTAAAGTACCAATAGTTGAGCACCGCCAAGCGCGTGGTGAAGCTTTGAAACGATATGGTCTGGGCGATACAAAACCTTGAGACTATTAGTCTGTGGGCAGCGCCCACTTTGAGCCAAAAAGCGAGCTATACTATAAGCATGACAAACAACAAATGTTATTTGACCACTTCAGCTATTATTTTTACAGTAATAGCTATCGCCCATTTAGCAATAATTATCTTTATGATGGATGCTTCTATAGCAGGGTATTCAATCCCGCTTTGGGTTAGTGGAGTAGCGGTGATAATCGCAGGGTACTTGGCTACTCGTGGTTTCATGGAAGCACATAAGCTGTAGTTTTTGAGTTTTGCTCAATTTCTGGTATTCTACCTGGGCACGAAAATTTATTTTTCATGCCCAGGTTTAGTAGAAGATATAGATCCAACATATCTTCTCGTTTGCCACTGTAAGTAAAACTTTAATTTGCCGGCACTCAAAAGATAAAAGTAAATGAATTTCCAGTTACTTTTTCGTTTGCCAATGTAAGATAAATCTTTCATTGCCTGCATTCGGAACTAAAACGAAAGTACACTTTCTTTTATTCCTCATTTGCCAATGTAGCTCAGTTGGTAGAGCACGTCCATGGTAAGGACGAGGTCTCCGGTCCGATTCCGGACATTGGCTCAAATAAAAAATTCCCATTAGGGAATTTTTTTATTTGAGCCAATGTCAGAAAGCAAACTGCTTTGCTTTCGTCGGAAGTGGACAGTCGGAGCCATGTGGCTTTGCCACAGGCGAGACCGGGGAGGAAGTTCTTAACGAGCTTGCGAGTTTAGAAACTTGACCCCCGATTCCGGACATTGGCTCAGTAAAACTAAAAAGACGAGGGCGCCTGTAGGCGCCCTCGTCTTTTTAGTCACCCACAATCTTCTTTGATATAATGAAAATACTATGACATTGCCAAATGAAGCCAAAGAACGCATTACTTTTATCGAAGCCGCTATGCTGCAGTCTGATTTTTGGCAAAATTCACAAAAAGCACAAGCTTTGATTAAGGAGTTACAATCGCTCAAAGACACTGCTGATGGTAAGGGGAAATATGACCGAAATCATGCAGTGATGTCTATCGTCGCTGGAGCCGGTGGTGATGATGCTGAGGACTTTGCACGGATGTTGTTCGAGATGTATCAGCGTTATACAGAAAGTCGCGGCTGGAATTTCTTTGTCATGGATAGTAACCAAAATGACCATAATGGTTATCGTAATATCACCATTGAAATCCAAGGTAAGGAAGCATACGGAACACTCCGAGTTGAATCCGGTGTTCATCGACTAGTACGTATCTCACCATTTAATGCCAATGGAAAAAGACAGACTTCTTTTGTTTTGGTCGAAGTATCTCCGAGGATTGACGATGTCTCGGCCGTGGAATTCAAAGAAGATGATTTAGAGATTACTTTTGCAAAAGCGGGCGGAGCTGGTGGCCAAAACGTTAACAAGCGAGAGACAGCGGTTAGAATTGCCCACAAACCAACAAATATTATTGTGCATGTCTCATCAGAACGATCACAACAACAAAATCGGGAACGCGCACTCGCGCTATTGGCTGGTAAAGTATATTCATTTTATGAAGCACAAAGAGAACGTGAACTGAAGGGTCTTAGTATTGAGAAGACGGTGAAAATCGAATGGGGGAGTCAGATTCGTTCTTATGTACTACATCCATATCAGCTTGTAAAAGACCACCGGATCAATTTGGAAATCCGTGATGTGGAAAAGGTTTTAGCTGGAGGAATTGAACCGTTTATAGCTGCTTTAAAGTTGGCTGAGTAACATGTTATACTAGAAATTATGATTTATTTTGATAATGTTTCTAAGCTCTACAACGACGGCCGCTCGGCTGCCCTTCAGGAAGTCACTTTTCAAGTTGATCCCAAAGAATTCGTTTCAATTGTCGGTCATTCTGGCGCTGGTAAAACTACACTACTGAAGATGATTATTGCAGAAGATAAACCGAGTCATGGACAGGTATTTTTTGAATCTTTGGATATCCACCAAATACCACGTGGTAAGCTACCACGTTATCGGCGCAAGATTGGGACGGTTTTCCAGGACTTTAAGTTACTGTCTAATAAAACAGCTTACGAAAACATCGCCTTTGCTATGGAAGCAAACGGGCGCAGTGACGGAGAGATTCTAGAAAATGTTCCCCAAGCACTTGCTCTGGTTGGTTTAGATGATAAGGCTTGGAATTTTCCTAACGAGCTATCGGGTGGTGAAAAACAGCGAGTTGCTATTGCTCGAGCAATTGTTAATCAGCCCGATATTATTGTGGCTGATGAGCCAACCGGTAACCTGGATCCGATTGCCACTTATGAAGTAGTTCAAATTTTGCGAAAAATTAATGACTTAGGTACAACTGTCATCATGACGACTCACAACAAAGGGGTGATTGATGAGCTGGGACGACGGGTGATTACCATGGAAGAGGGACGCATCATCCGTGATGATGCTAATGGCAAGTATATTCTTTAATTTTGTAAGTTTTTATGTTGACAGGTATTAAACGAGTAGCTAAAGCAGGATTTATCGGCTTTTGGCGTAATGCCTACGTTTCGTTGGCTTCCGTCTTTGTGATTACAGTCGCGCTCTTTGTGATTGGGTCGACTATGTTTATTGATCAGTTACTGACTGTGTCACTAAAGAACTTACAAGCGAAAGTTGATATCAATGTCTATTTTGTTCCGAACGCTCCACAAACCGAAATTGACGCGATTAAAAATGCGGTGGCTGCTTTGCCTGATGTTTCTTCTGTCACTTATACTTCTCGTGAGGAAGCTTTGGCTATCTATCGTGATCGTAATAAAAACGACGAGATTGCCATGCAGGCACTGGCTGAGCTGGACGACAATCCACTTGGAGCTAACTTAGCCATTCAAGCTAATCAGACCTCACAGTACGAAAGTATTTCTCGATTTCTTGAAGAGAAGCGCGATCTGGCTTCACCACAAAATCCAGTCATCGATGATGTTAATTATAATGAAAATAGAGAAGCGATTGATACTCTAACTAAAATTATTGCTACGGTTGAACAGACTAGTTTCGTTGTGTTACTGGTCTTGATACTGGCTGCAATTATGATTACTTTCAATACCATTCGTCTAGCTATCTATACAGCTAAGGAAGAAATTTCTATTATGAGATTGGTGGGAGCTAGTAACATGTTTATTCGTGGACCATTTATGTTACAGGGTGCGATGTACGGTATTATTGCTGGAATTATCTCACTTTTGATTTTTTATCCTGCTATGATCTGGCTCGGACCGCACACTGAGGCTTTCTTTGAATTTAACATTTTCTCTTACTTTGTTTCGAATTTTGCTTATATTTTCGGAGTACTTTTGGGGTCAGGTATTGTTCTCGGTCTAATTTCAAGTATTCTGGCTGTCGCTCGTTATCTGCGCACATAAATCCGGCTAATTCATTTTTATGTCAATAAAAAATCAGGTTGACTTCAAACAGAAAGCAACTAAGTTTATTTTTGTTGTCGGCGGAGTTATGAGTGGCGTCGGTAAAGGGGTCACTACTTCTACCATCGCTTTACTCATGCAAGCTCAGGGTCTTAAAGTAACCGCTATCAAAATCGATCCTTATATCAATGTCGATGCCGGGACAATGAATCCAACGGAACATGGAGAAGTCTTTGTTCTAAAAGATGGTTTGGAGACAGATCAAGACATGGGAAATTATGAACGTTTTCTTGGTCAAGACATGCCAAACATCAATTATATGACCACCGGCAGTGTCTATCTGTCAGTTATCGAAAAAGAACGTAATTTAGGTTATGGTGGTAAAAATGTTGAAGTAGTTCCGGATATTCCCCTTGAAATTATCGGCCGGATTAAAAAAGCTGCCAAATTAGCTGCCGCTGATGTAGTAATGGTTGAAGTGGGTGGTACCGTCGGTGAGTACCAAAATATTTTGTTTTTGGAAGCGATTCGCATGATGAAATCAGAAACCCCTAATGATGTTATGACGGTTATGGTCAGTTATCTACCTGTACCAGGTAGCATCGGCGAGATGAAAACCAAGCCCACACAAACAGCAGTAAGAGCCCTAAACGGCGTTGGAGTCTTCGCCGACATTATTATTGCTCGCAGTAGTAGTGTTGTAGATCTTAAACGTAAAGAAAAAATTGCGCGTTTTTGTAATGTTAAGACTGACTGCGTGATTTCGGCACCAGATGTATCTAGTATTTACGATATTCCGCTGTCATTTGAAAAAGAGGGTTTGACTAGCAAGATTTGTCGAATAATGCAGTTGCCAGCAAATAAAAAAGCCAATCTTCAGGCATGGCAACGCTTTGTGACATCGAGTAAAAAGACTAATGCTGAAATTAAAATTGCAGTTGTGGGCAAATATTTTAATTCTGGCGACTTTGTACTTTCTGACGTCTATCTTTCGGTTTTGGAAGCGATAAAGTATTCGGCCTACGCTTTACATTTGCAGCCAAAAATAACTTACCTTAGTGCGACAGATTTTTCCGACAAAAAAAAGTTAAAGGAGTTAAAAAAGTTTGCTGGGGTATTGATTCCCGGAGGCTTTGGTAAAACCGGAGTAGAGGGGATGCTGAATGTTATTCGTTATGTTCGAGAGCAAAAAATTCCTTACTTTGGAATTTGTTACGGCATGCAGCTGGCTGTACTAGAGTTTGCGCAAAACGTCCTTAAACTGAAAGATGTCAGTACGGCTGAAATCAACCCGAAGGCCACGCACTTGCTCATAGATATAATGCCCGACCAAAAAGCCAATCTAGCTAATGGACATCTAGGAGGAACGATGCGCCTGGGCGAATATCAGGCCGTACTTAAGCGTAAGACACAGGCCTTCCAGGCCTATAAAAAATCTGCAATTATTGAAAGGCATCGTCATCGCTATGAGGTGAGTCCGGTCTATATCAAAGAATTGGAAGAAAAAGGACTCATTTTTTCAGCCACTTCAGCTGACGGAAAGTTGATGGAGATTATGGAGCTACCAAGTACAATCCATTCTTTTTTTGTTGGGGTACAGTTTCATCCTGAGTTAATCGCGCGACCCTTGGCGCCACACCCAATGTTTACTGCTTTTATAAAAGCGGCTTATGAGCATGGAGGAGGGCATTAATTAGTCCTTATGAATCTGTATGTCTTTTTTGCTAGCACTAGCTTCATTAGTTCTTTCCTCCTCTTTCAGGTCCAGCCGCTCTTAGGTAAACATATCCTCCCTTGGTTTGGTGGTAGTTCAGCCGTCTGGGTGACAGCGATGTTCTTCTTCATGGTGGCTCTTGCTGTAGGCTATCTCTATGCTCTATGGCTCTCTAAATTGAAGTATCTTTATCAAGGTTTGATTCATATCTCGTTTATCCTGGTTACTTTTGTTTTTTTATTTAGTAATGCTCAAGTTTGGCCATCGGCTATTACGCCTACTGCTAATATTATTTCCAGTTATTTCACACAACCGGCTCTAGCTGCCTCCTTCGTGTTATTGATCACGATTGGATTGCCATTTATCTTACTTTCTTCTACTAGCTCACTATTACAATTTTGGTACGCGCGACTGACTGGCAGAGAGCCTTTTGCGCTATATGGTATCTCGAACATTGGTTCATTGTTGGGTTTACTCAGTTACCCATTAATTTTTGAACCATTTCTAATCACGTTCCGACAGGGAACCTTGTGGACTTATGGCTTTATCCTTTATGGGTTATTGCTCGGGATAGTTACTTTATTGTTTCTGAAGCAAACAAGATCACAAACTATTAATGACCTAAAGCTAATCGAAACGGAAAGTAGCAAACCAATCAGCCACAAATTATTTTTGACATGGCTATTTATTGCTTCGGTACCAGTGATGTTGCTTTTGGCGGGTACTAGTTTCATGACTATCGCCATCGCTCCAGTACCTTTTTTGTGGGTTGGACCACTGGCACTTTATCTAGTAAGCTTTATCGTTACTTTTAGAGAAGGTGTGCGCTTGCCTACTTGGACTAATGAACTCCTTGTTGTATTTACCTCAATGACCACTCTGACTTTAGTGGTAACAAAATCTGCCGGTGTGCTAATCACAATCTTGGTGACGCACATAGCACTATTTGCCATCTCGCATTGGTGCCATGAGCATCTCTATCGTTTACGACCTACTTCTAGACAACTTACTTTATTTTATGTCGCGCTCTCACTGGGAGGAATTTTAGGTAGCTTAGTCATCAAAATTTCTAATTCATATTTGCTAACCCTACCAATAGAATTGATGTTGATTTTAGTTATCAGCGTAGCTTTTATTGTATACACTTGGTACCAAAAAGTAGATTTTTATATACCAGTTTTATCACAAAAACAGTTACGTCAAATCTCTGTAGCTGTGCTGTTGGTCGTTTTAGCTACTAGTAGTGTCAGTATTTATACTAAACAAAAATATGCCATGGCGTCAGAACGAAATTTCTTTGGTTATAAATCAGTGCAACAAAGTAATTCAGGGGACCTGACCATTCGTTCACTGCAGCATGGTCTCACTAATCATGGCTATCAAATAGTAAAAGATGATGAATTGATAATCAAGCCCGTGTCATACTATAGCGAGAGCTCAGGTATCGGACTAGCATTTAACGCTCTCCGTGAAGAACGTTCAAGGCCCCTTCAGGTGCTGGTCACTGGTTTAGGCTCCGGAAGCTTGGCCGCTTATTGCCAAGAGAATGATGAGGTTACTTTTGTTGAGATTGATCCTCAGGTAGTCTATTTGGCACAGAATTATTTTTCATACCTAGAACATTGTCCCCAACATAAACTCATTTTTGGGGATGGCCGGCTGTCACTAGCTAAAGAAGCAAACAGTGGAAACTTTGATTTGATTATTCTCGACGCCTATGCTGACGACATGATACCCGTACACTTGATGACGACTGAAGCAATCGCACTTTACGAGACCAGACTGAAGGAGGGAGGAATTATCGCTATCCATATTTCCAGTAGGTATTTAGATTTACTCGGAGTAACGAAAGCTTTGGCACTCGATAACGATTTGGCTGTGAGGCACTGGTTTGATCAGTCACCAGCTGATTCAAATAATGTCGCCTCTCATTGGGTGCTTCTTAGCAACAACGAAAGCATTTTTAATGCCAGTGCGCTTGCGAATCTGGAAGTTATACCTCAAGAAACCAAGGCTATTCTTTGGACCGATACCTACAGCGCTCTTTTTCCAGTAGTCCGATTCTTTTAATTATTGGACAAAATAAGCGGATAAAAGTAAATAAAGCCAAATGAAGCCTGGATGGGTAGGCCCATAAGGGAGCTGAAATATTAAAATAAATATGCTAGAGTAGTGGACGCGCAAGTAGTTGCGCCTAGATCTTGGCGGATCGTCTAATGGTAGGACTACGGTTTTTGGTGCCGTCTATCGGGGTTCGAGTCCCTGTCCGCCAGCTATAACAAACAAGTCCCAGCTCCATGCTGGGCTTTTTTGTTATCACAAGCTCCCGAGGCAGGGACGAGAAAGGCGGAAGCAAACAGTCTGGGAGACTGTTTGACCCGCCAGGGTAGTGAG
>Ga0163151_10001752_pt1 | contig 35828 bp, 31 predicted proteins | sample OliLakLV19MP5IB2_FD_145596 | JGI IMG/M metagenome (GOLD analysis project Ga0163151, IMG submission 145596) | Freshwater microbial mat bacterial communities from Lake Vanda, McMurdo Dry Valleys, Antarctica - Oligotrophic Lake LV.19.MP5.IB-2 | ecosystem: Environmental > Aquatic > Freshwater >... | reverse complement strand
CGACTTATCATCGGCATCCGACTTGGCAAAATCTGCCAGTTTTTGTAAATCCATGGCTCCAGGCAAACGGTATTCTTTTTTTGCACCATCATTATACGCCTGATTGAAAAATTTAATTCCTTCTACAACTGAAACCGCTTTTGAAAAAATAGAATCTTGTAAAAATAATTTCTGAAGTTTATTTATTTTATACAATGTTCTTCCGCCATCGGCAAATACCCCATTCGGTTTTTTGGTATCAATTGATATTTCAAAAGGAAGCACCCCGTTGTAATTTTTTTCAAAATAACGCATGTCCACCAAAATAGGATCATCCTTAGGTAAATCGTCAACAATATATCCCAGCGGTAAAATTTTTGTTATTCCATAAATCGCAATAACAACAACAACGATTACTATTGCGTAAATTCTTGGTCGGTAATGGTGTACCCAATAATCGATTTTTTGCAACACAACGGCAAGCACTTTATTTTGCAAATGCTTAATATGTTTTACAGAAGGAGAAGGCAAATAACTAAAAACAATCGGCACCAACATTAGCGAAATAAAGTATGTAATCATTACGCTAATTGAAGAAATCAAACCAAATTCAAAAAGTGGTTTACTATCGGTTGAACAAAAAACTGCAAACCCGATGGCGGTAGTAATGTTTGCCATAAACAAAGAAATTCCAACCTTTCCTATTGCAGTTGAAAGCGCCTCTTTTTTATTTCCATGCAAGTTAAATTCCGTGTGATACTTGTTTAATAATAAAATGCAGTTAGGAACACCAATTACAATCAACAAAGGTGGAATCAATCCGGTAAGAACGGATACTTGATACCCACACAACACCAACAACCCTACCGACCATATTACACCAATAAATACAACCACCAGGGAAAACACAACGGGTAATACCGATCTAAAAAACAACATCAAGATAATTGCGGTGACAATTAAAGCAAGTAAGGTAAATAATTTCGTTTCGCTTTGAATCATCCTAGCAACGGCCGTTCGTATATAAGGCATACCCGAATAATTTACTTTGATATTTGTTGCTGCAATAAATTTTTCAACTTGAGCAACGATCGAATCAACAATTACTAAGCGATTTTTGGTGTTCAACAATTTGTTGTCGAATGTAATAGCCATTAAAGTAGAGTGTGCAGTATCATTATAGATAATCCCTTTATAAAAAGGCAAATCATACACCATTTGTTTAATACTATCCACTTCAGCTTGTGACTGCGGTTTGCGTGAAAGGATGGGGAAATTTTCAAATTTTTGGAGACTATCATTCTTGTAAAGCACCTGTAACCTTGCTACCGACAACACAGCTTTCACTCCCCAAGCAGCTTTTATTCTATCTCCTAAATCATACCACTCATTAAAATTTTCAACATTGTACAAAGTGCTGTCAGAAATACCCAACACCATTACAGCGCCATCCTGACCAAATGTTTTTTTAAATTTTTTATACTCTAATGCAGTGGTATCATGAGATGGTAAAAGATTAGGAGCTTCATACGAAAGTTCAGCCTTTGAAGCATAAAATCCAAAAAATACGGAAAGCCCCAAAAGCACTATAATGATAATTAATCTGTTTTTTAAAATAAATCGACCGAGGAACGTCCACATAGTTGTAATGGCATTGGATAGTAATATTCTCACCGAAGTTAATCATTATAAGTATACCCACAAAAAAGAGAGAAAAGGAATTTAAAACAATACTTAAAAAGTAAGTACTAGGGAGAGTTTATAGGATAAATTACTTTCGACTTTTGCTTCTGCATATGGTCCATAACGCATAAATGCGCCTCCACCCAAGCCTAAATAGACGATATTGTAATAATTGACACGAAGCACATTATTAATTAGCAAACCGCTTTCATAAAAACCTTTTTCCATGGTTTTAAAAGCTAAATGCGGATGTTGTTCTCGATTTTCCAAACTTCCTATTCCGGCATTGGTAAAAATCACAAACTGAGGTTTGAATTTTGGACGCTTAAAAAGTAGAGAACCAAAATTATGTGAGAAAAATAAATTCACATATTTATCCGAAACAAATTCATACAAACCCATTGTTTGAAATGTGTTTTGTACATAGATATAATTTCCTTTTGCATTGCTGCCATTTCCATTGAACAAATAGGAATAGGGAACATTGCCTTGCATATATCCACCTTCCAATAAAAAATTTGTGCGTCCGAAATTTTTAATCAGAAATGATTTTTCGATACCCAATGACACTTTATTATAATCGTATTTTGCTGTTGCCGTTTTTAAATCTAATCCTTTTGTAAATGCAAAATAAACAACTGGATAATCGGTACCATCTGATAATAATTGTCCGAACGATTGTATAAATTTTTCCTTGTATGCATACCTTCCTTTTACCCTTATCTCAGTTGATTTAAAATCAATAGATGTGAAAGTAGGATCTTCCTTGACAGGTAAAAACATATAATTGTATTTTGGAATTCTAAAACTTTCGTTCAAAGCAATGTTTGTTGTCAAATACTTGATTACTCTAAAATTCAAAGAAACTTCTTTTTGTTCCAGATAATCCATACGTGAAGTCATTTGCATACGATTGAAATTGTATCGCGTGTAAAAATATTGTGTGCGACCCGGCTCTGCAATATCTCTTGAATACAATGCTTTCAGATAATAATCTCTGCTATTTTTTTTCAGAAAAATTTTTGCATCAAATCCAAATTTTGTAATTGAATCGGCATAACCATAAGCAATGTATCCACCAACATTTCCCCACCTTATCAATCGATCATTAGTGTGTAAACCTATTCCACCCCTAATCATTTCATACTCATTAAACCCAATAATTTTATTCAAGTCAATACTAATTGGTCCGATTGGAATTTGCAATGTTGTTAATCCTTCAAACACTTTTAAGGTTCTGTCGAAGTGCTGCTTTTTTCCCAGACTGTCAATCACCTTGTATGTTTTCTGTTCTTTTTTATCGAGTGTATCGATGCGATGTGATTCCCAATACGCCTTATCCTTGCGCGCTGCATCGGGTTCCATCACAATAGTTTCGAAACCGAAATCTCTTTTCTTTAAATCGGTATTAAATTTCACATCGGTGATATAACTTTTTGCAACCAATTTCATCCCGATGTATTTTGTTGGATATTTTTTATACTGCAATTCGTAATTCAATTGTTCTGGAAACCATTGTTTGTTATCGAGTAATTTATATTGTTGTTGAATGGTAATGTCTACTAAACTCTTTTCATACGGACTCGCAATTACATTTTGAATTGCATAACCGTTCGTATTGATGTATAAGACTCCTTCCAATGCTTCAAAGTTTTTTCCTTTTTGCGGACGATAAGAAATAATATAAACAGAATCATTTCCCTGAAACAAAGTATCTTCTATTGCGAAAAAATATTTACTCGTACTTCCACCAGCAATTGGATTCAAGTAATCTTTTCCAAGAATCTGAAAATGATCATCGTAAAAGCTAAAAGGCTGCAAATCGCTTGCAGATGCAGAAAAAGAAGGGTCTTTAAACCCTGATACTTTTGTCGCCACAATTTTTTCATTCAAATTTTCAGGATACAAAAATTTCCGCTCCGTAACCGACTCCATCATTAAGAGATGAGAATTTTCAGAATAAATTCTCAACTTCGATTTTAAAGAATCCGTTTTTAAGGAATCGCTTTTGTCTTTCACCTCATCGGTATTGTAAACCAAATCCCAATATGTTTTACTATACGTATTGCAGACATAACTTTGAATTTTATCGGGATTGTTTTTATCTCGATTTTTACTGGCAAGTTTGATGATGCGGTGCGCAGGATTTTCACCCGGACGAATAACTACTTCCGTAAGATCAACCGTTTTCTTTTGCATTTTTACTATGATTTCTTTTTCATCACCCAAAGTATATTTATAGGATTCGTATCCAACATAAGTAAATACAATTCCAAGAATAGGTTCATTAGAAGTTAGTTTGAATTTTCCGTCTATGTCAGAGGAAGTAGTGTTCTGCATTCCAACAATACCAATATTCACAAAGGCGAGTGCTTGTTTTCCGGATGCGTCAAGGACTTTTCCTTCAATTGAATATTGAGCGGATACTGATAAAGAAATTAGAAAAAGAAAAAAGAAGATTTTTATGCGCACAAAAATGTTTTGTACGAATATAGGAGTTTGTTCTGAAAATAATTTACTCTATCCTCAAATCCTTCTTCTCCAACACCTCTTTCAAATTCGGCCTCAATCTACTTTTGTAAACAGAAAGACAATCTTCTTTTTTTCTGCCTTTGCGCAAAGCTCTTTGTTCTTCAACGGGTAAAGAAGCAATGTGAACACATTCGGGAGTACAGCATCCTTTCATTTTTTCGACACAGGCATCACACTGGATAAATAATAAATGGCAGTCGTCATTTGCGCAGTTCACGTGATTATCGCATGTCGCTCCGCACTGATGACATTGCGCAATTACATCATCTGTAATTCTTTCTCCTACTCTTTCATCAAACACAAAGTTTTTTCCTATGAATTTAGATTCTAACCCTTCCGCTTTTATTTGTCGCACATAATCGATCACACCACCATGCAATTGACTTACATCTTTAAATCCATGATGTTTTAAATAAGCACTTGCTTTTTCACAACGCACACCACCTGTGCAATACATGATAATTTTTTTATCTTTTTTATCTTTCAGCTCTTCAATTACCATGGGCAACTCTTCACGAAAAGTATCAGCATCTGGTGTAATCGCTCCCACAAATTTTCCTACTTCACTTTCATAATGATTACGCATGTCCACAATAATCGTTTCCGGATTTTCCATTGCGGTATTAAATTCCTTAGCCGTTAAATGATTTCCAACATTGGTAACATCAAATGCATTGTCATCCAATCCATCGGCAACAATTTTCGGTCGTGTTTTAATAGTGAGTTTATAAAATGATTTGCCATCGTCTTCCACAGCAATTTTTAAAGGCATGTTGGAAAACATCGGATTTGCATTAAGATTGAATTTGAAAATTTCCCAATTTTCTTCGGGCACACACATTTGTGCGTTGATTCCTTCATGCGCAACATAAATACGACCTAGAATACCAATTGTATTCCATTGAAGAAATAAGCTGTCGCGAAGCTCTTGAGGATTATCAATAATTACGTAGCGGTAAAACGAAACGGTGATCCGTTTAATGGTTTCTTCCTGAATTCGTTTTTTAAGCTCCTTTTTGTTAACTCTGTTTTGCAGTAACATAGTGTCGAGGGTTTAAATCTTGGCAAAGGTAGGGTATTCTGGACACTGATTGTATGATAATTGTCATCCATAAAAAGTTTTGCCCCTCTGGGGCAACGCAATTGGGAATCTAATTTGTTTTCTAAAAAAATTTGGCCTCTCTGAGGCCTTTTAAATTTCTAATGATTATCCCATTTGTAACTGAGCCCCAAAGAGCCTGTCCCGATAAATTCGGGAGGCTTAACCTCAACAAGGCATGCTCATATTTTATTCGAAATAATTTTGATATTAAAATTAAATATTGATATTTATCCTTTCAAAACCCGAATAACAAATGCGAACGAGTGATAAAATATTAGTAATTGGTTCATCTGGACAAATAGGAACGGAGCTGGTTCAAAATCTCAGAGATATTTATGGGATAGACAATGTGGTAGCTTCCGATATGAAAGTTACGGAGCAAGCCAAAGAAGGTCCTTTTGAAGTTATAGATGTAATGAATGCTGCCGGACTTCTAGAAATTGTAAAACGTCACAACATCAATCAGGTCTATTTATTAGCAGCACTCTTATCCGCTACTGCCGAAAAAATGCCAAAATTTGCTTGGGACCTCAACATGCAAGGTTTATTCAATGTCCTTGATTTAGCAAAAGAAAAAATCATTCAAAAAGTATACTGGCCCAGCTCTATTGCAGTTTTTGGTCCGAATACTCCAAGCATAAACACTCCTCAATTTACCATTATGGAACCCAGCACGGTTTACGGAATTAGCAAACAGGCAGGGGAACGTTGGTGCGAATATTACTTTAATAAATATGGAGTGGATGTTAGAAGTTTAAGGTACCCAGGATTAATTGGATGGAAGTCGGCACCAGGTGGTGGCACAACAGATTATGCGGTTCACATTTTTCATGAAGCCTTAAAATCAGGTAGTTACGAGTGTTTTTTATCGGAAAACACTACCTTACCAATGATGTATATGCCTGATGCTATAAAGGCAACCATTGGCATTATGCAGGCTGATCCTCAGAAGGTTAAAATACGTTCCAGCTATAACTTATCGGGATTCAGTTTTTCACCTAAAGAAATTGCCCTGGAAATCCAAAAACACATCCCTAATTTCAGTATTTCTTATAAACCGGATTCCCGTCAGCAAATAGCTGACAGCTGGCCTAAAAGCATTGATTCTAATGAAGCTGGCAAGGATTGGGGATGGAAACCTGAGTACGATTTATCGGCCATGACAAGCGATATGATAGATAATTTAAAAAAATAATTTAAAAAGTGTAACTTTGGGCTCCGTGTGAGCGTAAAAATATGTAGGCTGGTGAATTTTTGTTTGTAATCGGTCGAAGGAAATTTTTAGTTGGTCTAAATTGTTGATTAAGTATAAAAGAATTGTTATAATTTTAACGTAGAATTTCAAAAGATACTCCATATACAATGAAAAAGGCTTTCTTAATATTGTTTTTTGTTGCAGGTAATATTGTTATTGCTCAGTCGTCTGTTGGAAAAGATACAACAAACTTCACGGATGCGAATGGTAAGAAACAAGGCAAGTGGATCATCCTTAATAAAGATTTACACAAAGAATGTTTTAAAGATGACCAAAAAGTAGAAGAGGGTAAATACCTCGACAGCAAAAAAACTGGTCCTTGGAAAGAATACTATTGTAACACAAATGTAAAAAGTGTTGTTACGTACGAAAACAATCGCCCGAACGGATACGCTAAAATGTATCATGAAAATGGTAAGATTAAAGAAGAAGGACTTTGGAAAAACAACCGTTGGGTTGGAGATTACAAATTATACTATGATAATGGGCAAGTCCAACAAGCTTTCAAATTCAATACTACAGGAAAGCGTGAAGGAAAACAAGAATATTTTTATGATAATGGTCAAGTGATGATTGAAGGAAACTGGGCAGAAGGAAAAGAAGCAGGCGTTCTTAAAGAATTCCATGAAAATGGTGATATTAAATCAGAAAAGAACTTTAATGGTGGAACATTGGATGTTGCATCTGTTAAAACTTTTGCTCCTAAAAAACCAATTGTAAAAGCTACACCTGAAGCTAAAAATGAATCACCTCCTGTAGTTGTTTCTAAAAACGAAACAGTGAATATTGGTAAATTCAACGGAGAAGGATATTGGAAGCTTTACAACTCTAACAAACAAGTTTCTAAAGACGGAACATTCGCTAAAAATCGTATGATTGATGGGAAAGTTTACTCTTATGATTCAGATGGTATTTTAACTAGAATTGCAGTATACAAAGGCGGAAAATACGTTGGCGATGCAGTAATGGAAGAATAAATCAGACACATATCGTAAAACCTACGAAAACTTAATATCTTTGGACTTATGAAAATCTCATAAGTCCTTTTTTTATTCCTATGCAAGACAAATTAATAATCTATAATACACTTTCTCGAACAAAAGAAAAGTTCAACCCTATCACTCCGGGAAGAGTTGGATTATACGTTTGTGGTCCAACAGTTTATAGTGATGTGCATTTAGGGAACTGCCGCACATTTATTTCATTCGATTTAATATACCGTTACTTATTGTATTTAGGCTTTAAAGTTCGTTATGTACGTAACATTACGGATGCAGGACATTTGGAAGGAGATAGAGATGAAGGCGATGATAAGTTTGCAAAAAAGGCAAAGTTGGAACAAGTGGAGCCAATGGAAATTGTACAGAAATATACTGTAGGTTTTCACGAGGTAATGCGTGAAGTGAATGCATTGCCTCCTAGCATTGAACCAACTGCAACCGGACATATCTGTGAGCAAATTGAGATGATAAAAACCATCATTGAAAAAGGATATGGGTATGTAAAAAACGGAACGGTTTATTTTGATGTAGAAAAATACAATAAGGAATTTTCTTATGGACAATTGACTAACCGCAAGTTGGAAGAGTTGCTGGAAGGCACTCGCGAGTTGAGCGGACAAGATGAGAAAAAAGGAAGATTGGATTTCGCCTTGTGGATTGCAGCTAAACCGGAAACATTAATGAAATGGCCATCCCCTTGGGGCTGGGGATTCCCGGGCTGGCACATCGAATGTTCTGCAATGAGCAGTAAATATTTAGGTGAAACGTTTGATATTCACGGAGGCGGAATGGATTTGCAAGCCACTCATCACACCAATGAAATTGCACAATCACAGGCATGCAATCACAAAGCTCCAGTAAATTATTGGATGCACACAAACATGCTTACAATGAATGGCGTTCGTATGTCTAAATCGGCAGGAAATGGTTTTACACCAGGCGAATTGTTTACTGGTGATCATCCGCTTTTGGAAAAAGGATACAGTCCAATGGCTGTTCGTTTTTTCATGATGCAGACACACTACAGAAGCACACTCGATTTTTCAAACGAAGCATTACAAGCATCCGAAAAAGGATTTGCCCGCTTGATTACTTCTATAAAACTTTTAGATACTTTAAAAACATCAGCTACTTCCACTTCAAATATTAAAGAATTGGAACAAAATTGTTTTATCGCAATGAATGATGATTTTAATTCCCCTATCTTAATTGCGAATTTATTTGAAGGATCTCGAATTGTTAATTCGGTGAACGATGAGAAGGAAACAATTACTGCAGCCGATTTAGTTTTATTAAAAAAGCTGATGCATGATTTTGCATTTGATGTGATGGGATTAAAATCCGAAAGCTCTAACTCAACAAGCGACAAAGCTTTGAAAGGAGTGATGGAAGTTATTTTAGAAATCAGAAAAGATGTAAAAGCGAAAAAAGATTTTGCTGCATCTGATAAATTGCGCGATGATTTAAATAAAATCAACATCACCATTAAAGATACAAAAGATGGTGCTACCTGGTCGATTCAAGAATAGACCCCTCCCAACCTCCCCAAATGGAGAGGAGAAAAATGAATAAAAATTATTTTTTTGAAGAAAATACTCATCATACGTTTTAGTTCTATTGGCGATATCGTTCTCACAACGCCTGTTATTCGCTGTATCAAAGAACAAAAACCTAACACAGAAATCCATTTTCTGACCAAAGCATCTTTCAAAAGTATTTTAGAAAACAACCCGCACATCACAAAAATTCACACCATTGAAAAAGATGTGAAAGAAGTGATGGAGCAGTTACAAAAAGAGAATTTTGATTTTGTGGTTGATTTGCATAACAACATTCGCTCGATTCAAACAAAAAATGGTTTGGGTAAACCCTCCTCTACTTTCAAAAAATTAAATTTTAAAAAGTGGGTGTTAGTGAATTTTAAAATAGACAAGATGCCAAAAGCTCATGTGGTAGATCGTTACATGGATACAATTGCTCAACTTGGCATTAAAAACGACAACAAAGGATTGGATTATTTTATTCCGAAAAAGGATGAAGTAAATGTTTCTTCTTTACCTCAATCGCATCAAAAGGAATATGTAGGTTTTGTTATTGGAGCAAAGCATTTTACAAAACAACTTCCAACAGAAAAAATAATTTCCATTTGTAAAAAAATAAACCATCCAATTATTTTATTAGGAGGGAAAGAAGATGTTGCAAGAGCAGAAGAAATTGAAAAAGCTGTAGGAACTATAATTTACAATGCATGTGGGAAATATAATTTAAACCAATCTGCATCAATAATAAAACAAGCAACAAAAATAATTTCACACGATACTGGCTTGATGCACATTGCTGCAGCATTTAAAAAAGAAATTATTTCTGTCTGGGGAAATACTGTTCCTGCATTTGGATTCAGCCCTTACCTACCCGACCCAAAATCAAAAATGGTGGAAGTGAAAAATCTTTCATGCAGACCTTGTTCAAAAATTGGATATGCTAAATGCCCAAAAGGTCATTTTAAATGCATGATGGAGATTGATGAGAAGGAATTTATTTAGGAACTAATAATCCCATCTGAACTGTCATCCCTTGCCGCGACACGGGATCTCTTATTTGTGGAACTGCTCTCAACTATGAGATGCGCCCTTCGACTCCGCTCATGGTGACATCACAACATACGACTACTAAGCAAACAACGCCTTCAACTCACTAGCATCACCAGGTTTCATTTTCCCTGCCAATATCAAACTCAATTGTTTTCTGCGCAAAGCACCTTCATAACGTGCTTTTTCTTCTTCCGTCTCCGGAACCAACTCTGGAACCGGTAATGGTGAACCATTTTGGTCTACCGCTACAAAAGTATAAATGGCTTCGTTAGCTTTCACTTTTACTCCAGTAACATGGTCTTCTATCCACACATCAATAAATATTTCCATAGAAGAAGTAAACGAACGGGAAACTTTTGCTTCTAACGTGACTATACTAGCGTGGTTAATTGGTATATTGAAAGAAACATTATTCACAGAAGCCGTTACAACAACTCGCTTGCAATGACGATGAGCTGAAATAGATGCAACTATGTCCATCCACTGCAACAACTGTCCTCCAAACAAATTCCCTAATGTATTGGTATCATTTGGGAGTACTATCTGAGTTTGTATGGTCAGAGATTCTTTGGATGTTTTTGCTTTCATGATAAATATTTTATGCAAAGATATGAGTATCTTTACCTTAAATTTCAAAGAATGGATAATTTATTTAAATACGCACTGGCATTGCACATCATCTTCATTGTAACATGGTTTGCAGGCTTGTTCTACATTGTTCGTTTGTTTATTTACCACACAGAAGCTGAACAAAAAACTGAACCGGAGAAATCTATCTTGCAGACTCAATACAAAATCATGCAAAAACGATTGTGGTATGGAATTACCTGGCCATCTATGATTCTGACTTTAATTTTTGGACCTTGGGTGATGAGTTATAATTTTACGTATTACATCACTTCCGCCTATTTTATTTTAAAACTTTGTTTTGTTGGAGCGCTCATCCTCTATCATATTCAATGTCACGTTATGTTCAAGCAATTACAAAACAATGTTGTAAAACATTCTTCTTTCAAATTACGATTATGGAATGAAGTAGCAACAGTACTTCTATTTGCGATTGTTTTCTTAATTGTTCTTAAAAGCAATACTGGTTTGATTTTCGGAATGCTAGGATTAATTGTTTTTTCAGGAACACTTGTTTTAGCAATTCGAATTTATAAAAAGAGTCGAGAGAAGAGTGAGGAGTCGGGAGTGGGAAGTGGGGAGAACGGAGTGGGGAGTGGGGAGAGCGGAGACGAAAGCACTAATTAATCATTCAGTAGGCAAATTAGACAATCGTGAAAAAACGCAAACTACTTAGCCAACGACATCCCTATCTTTACTTTTTAGCTGTTTGGACGAGAAGAATGGGTCGTTATTTTCAATGGTATTTTGGCGATAAAAAATATTCCGGCAAACGCGACACAAATAAACTTCCTTTCAGAATAAAAAAACACCAGTCGGTATTGCTAAAAAAACTTGGCGAAAGTGATATGCAACTCCAAATTAATAAAGCAACCAACCTTAAAATTGCCGTAAACAATATTGATGGAATTTTAATTCATCCGGGAGAAACATTTTCCTTTTGTAAACTAGTGGGCTTACCTACAAAAAGAAAAGGTTATTTGCTTGGAATGGAATTAACATTTGGAGAAGCAAGAGCAGGAATTGGTGGAGGAATATGCCAAATTTCAAATCTCATTCATTGGCTGGTCATTCATAGTTCATTAACTGTTACAGAACGGCACCATCATTCATTTGACCCATTTCCTGATGATGGCAGAGTATTGCCATTTGGAAGCGGAGCAACTGTTTTTTACAATTATTTGGATTATCAATTTAAAAATAACACAACTCATACTTTTCAAATTAATCTTTGGTTTACCGACAAATGCTTAGAAGGTGAATTAAGAATTGATTCTGAACTGGATTATGCTTACCATGTTATGGAAAAAGAGCATCAATTTTTAAAGATAGACGGACAATTCTTCCGTAAAAATGAAATCTGGCGGGACAAAATATTAAAATACAAGAGTGGGGAAATTGTAAATACAGAATTAATAACAAAAAATTTCGCGAGAGTTACTTACACTCCTGACAATTATGTTGACGACAATAAAAATCAATCTGCATATTAGTTTCTATATAACCAAGCATTCGGTCGTACTTTGCGGAGAGTATTCAATTCGTTCAAGGCATCTTTGCGAGTCAGAAAATCGCCACAACTTACAACGTACAGGCCTTTATTGTTCTGACCAATAATTGCAGCCGTCAAATTTTCTGATTGTAAAGATTTCACAAAATTAATTGCGTTTTCTTCAATCTGGAAACAGCCTGCTACTAAATGGAATTTGTAATTTAAGTTGATTTCATTTTTCACAACAGCTGTTGTATCAGCAGCAACTAATGCTGTTACAGAAGCTACTTTTATGGTATCGTACACAATTACTTTTGCTATAGTTGTGTCATTGTTTATCAAAGGAACAACAGCAGTGGTTGTTTTTGTTTCGGGAATTTTTACTTCTTTTTTAGAAAAAGGATTGAGGTCAGAATAATTAACGTTCTTTAAAAGATCTGTCTTTAGAGGAATCCAAACCATCGCAAACAATAATGGAAGAGCAACTGCTATGGCTACATATCGTTTAACCTTGCTTTTCTTTTTCTCTGCTGGAATCGGACCTCGGTCTTTAAATTCTTTTTCGATGATACGTTTTGCAATTGCATCGCGTTTAATTGCAGGAGAGTGGAAACTGGATAATCCAAAAGCATCTAATAAAAAATTAGTAGGTGCTGGTTCAAACTGAATATTTTTTTCAACATCTAAAAAAAGTGTTCCCACTTCATCAAGCTTAACTTTCGCACCTTTTTTTAATTGGATATTTATTTCTTTCACGAAATAGTCGATATACTTCAACGCTTCGGAATAAGATTTTTTCTCAAAAGCAGCAATTTGGTTTGCTAATAAACCATCGTTGTTTTTTAGATTGATATTAAAAACAATATTTTTCGTAGGAGGAGTGAATGTATGTTGAGTAGGATGAATTTTTGCAGGCGCATAATTGGCCACAAATCCACCTAAATCGGGAACGATTACACAATTGTGGTCGTACAATAATTCACCAATATGTTTTTCTACATTCATACTTATACTTGTCATTTCGAGCAGATCCGAGAAATCTGCATAAAAAGCGAATTTACAAAAATTTAGCGAGTTTTTTGAGGTCATCCGGGGTATCTACTGCAACACTCTCAAAATCAGTAATCTCAACTTTAATTTTGTAGCCATTCTCAAGCCAGCGAAGCTGTTCGAGGGATTCGGCTAGCTCAAGTGGCGACTGTTCCAAAGCGGTTATTTCGGCCAAAACCTTGGTACGGTAGGCATAAATTCCAATGTGTTTGTAGAAGGTGTAACTTTTAAGCCACTCCTGCATTTCTTTACCGCGGATATGCGGAATCGTTTGCCGGCTAAACAAAATCGCTTCTTTGTTCACATTCAGTACTACTTTGGGAACATTCACATTAAATAACTCTTCATCAGTGCTGATTCTTTTCACCAAAGTAGCGATTTGAACATCCTCAGAAGCAAAGCAGGAAGCAACTAAATCAATCTGTTCGGGTTTAATAAAGGGTTCGTCTCCTTGAATATTGATCACCACATCGGCATCTTTACAAAAGGAATTTATCGCTTCGAAACATCTATCGGTACCACTTTGGTGTGTTTCGCTGGTCATTACCACATTGCCTCCAAAGGATTTTACATGTGAAGCAATTCGACTATCATCGGTGGCAACCACCACATCTGTAAGAACTTTAGCTTTTTTCGATTGTACATATACACGCTGAATCATCGATTTTCCACCAATATCGATCAAGGGTTTGGCAGGAAAACGGGTAGATGCATAACGTGCAGGAATAATTCCGATAATCTTCATAAAGCGAATTTACTGAATTAATTTATCTATTACACTTGAAATTAAAGAATTTCAGGCCATTTTTAGTAATTTTGCTATGTGAAAACATCTAGAGCAATAATCGTTTTTTTAGTCGCATCCTTATTTATTGGAAGTTCCTCCCAAAAGAGTATTCCAACTTGCCGTGAAATTATTAATCAGATGCTCGACAGTATTAAAAATATAAAAACTCAAGCCTGTAGTGTAAAAGCAACCGAACGAATAGGAAAACGTTTTCTCATTGCCGAGTCATATATAAAAATCAATATTTTTCCTCGTAAAATTTATTTTCATAGTCCAGAAAAAGGTGCCGAATTACTCTGGGTGGAAGGCACTAATAAAGGGAATGCGATTGTTCACAGCAAATCAATTCCCTTGATGAACTTTGATTTAGATCCTTATGGAAGTATTATCCGAAAAGATCAACACCATACTATTTTTGAACTTGGCACTTACTATATCGGCACAACTATTGCAAATACCATTTTGAAGGCTCCTAAGGATTTTGATAAGCATTTTACATATGCCGGACTGGTGACCTGGAACCACAAAGAATGCTATCAAATTATCATTAGCTACCCCGATTATAAATACATAGAATACATCACTAAAAAAGGAGAAACGGTGAGCAGTATAGCACATAAATTAAACACCAGCGACTATAAAATTCGTTACAAAAACGACCTTTCAAGCTATTTTGGCTCCATAAAACCGGGCAAGAAGCTCACCATTCCTGTTCCTTATTCAAACAAGGCCATTATGCTTATTAATAAAAAAACATCCATCCCTATCAGCATTACCGTATATGACGAAGAAGGCTTATACGAGGCTTATGAATTCACTTATATGAGAATTAATCCTTCGTTTAAATCAGATGAGTTTTTGAAGAGTTTTAAAGGCTATAATTTTTAGCGACTAGTTCGCCCTTCGCTCAGGGTGACACGGCCAAAACAACAACATTGTTAAATTAATTTAACGTTAAATTAAAAATGAGATTATCTTTGCAAACTATTTTAAAATACGAATGAGATTAAAAGCACATCATATTACTTTTTTTATTCTTCTTACGATAAGTATTTCGTTGTTGTCGTTTCGTTTTAAAAAAACTGACAAGACAGGTAACAATCGTGAGTTGATTGAAAAGATTTTTGATGCAGTTGATAATATTAAAACAATGCGCTTTAATTTACAATGCAACGAACGTATTAAAGGAAGAATGACTCATTATGAATCAACAGTAAAATTACAAATATCTCCACGCAAACTTTATTTGTCGGTTAGAGGTCCTGAAGTTTTATGGATACAGGGTCAAAACAATGGTGATGCATTAGTAAACCCAGGAGCATTTCCTTACATGAATTTAAATCTTGATCCTTATGGTTCTTTGATGCGTAAAGACCAGCACCACACTATTCATGAAATGGGATTTCAATATTTAGCAGATGTTTTAAAAGACGGAATGAAACGCGCAGGTGATAAGCTGGAAAAATATTTTGTGTTGGTAGGAGAAGAAAAATTAAACGGTAGAAATTGCTACAAACTGGCAATTTCATTCCCGGAATTTGCCTGGGGACCTTACACAGTAAAAAAAGGAGAAAATTTAACAACCATCGCCAGAAAATTAAAAGTGAGCGAATACATGGTGTTGATGAATAATCCGAAGCTCAGCTGGTACAACGATGTAAAAGAAGGACAAATCATTCAAGTCCCTAATGCCTACGGAAAGCTTACTATTTTATTAGTAGACAAAGAACTTTTATTACCCGTAAGCAATACCGTATTTGATGATCAGGGATTATTTGAAACTTACGAATACCATAATTTACAAATAAACACAACTATTCTACCGGAAGAGTTTACAAAAGAGTATAAGGATTATAATTTTTAAAGTTTCCCTTTGCACCCATTGATGGCATGGATTCCTTCGTGCCTGGCAATGTCGTCCTTATCAGAATAGAGGTACAATGAGAAGGTCATTACGATCGAAGTAAAGCAATCTCTGCGAATTATCATCAATGTGCTAATGTGCTTCCAACCAATTTCTCCCAACGCCCATTCCCACTTCCATTGGAACAGTTAACGAAGGAATTGCATTTTTCATTCTGCTTTCAATAATCGGTTTTACTATTTCCAATTCTTCTTTCAAAACATCAAAAACCAATTCATCATGCACTTGCAAAAGCATTTTTGATTTAATTCCTTTATCAATAAAATCTTTATGAATATTAATCATTGCAATCTTTAACATATCAGCAGCACTTCCTTGAATCGGAGAATTGATTGCATTTCGCTCCGCATATCCTCTTACAGTATGATTGGTTGAATTGATATCACGCAAGTATCTTCTTCTTCCCATAATCGTTTCCACATATCCTTTTTCACGTGCTTGTTCAATACTTTCATCCATATAGGATTTAATGCGTGGATATTTCTCAAAATAATTTTCAATAATTGCGGCTGCTTCTTTACGTGGAATATTCAATCTTTCGGATAATCCAAAAGCAGAAATTCCATAAATGATTCCAAAGTTTACCATCTTGGCATTCCTACGCATATCAGAGGTTACTTCTTCCAAAGAAACATTATACACTTTTGCTGCAGTTGCTTTGTGAATATCTTGCCCCGACTGAAACGCATCAATCATTCCTTGATCTCTACTCAACTCTGCAATCACTCTCAATTCTATTTGTGAATAATCGGCTGATAATAAAACATGATTTTCATCGCGTGCTACAAATGCTTTTCTGATTTCTCTTCCTCTTTCTGTACGAATAGGAATGTTTTGAAGGTTCGGATTATCAGAACTCAAACGACCGGTAACTGCTACCACTTGATTGTAAGAAGTGTGAATACGTTTTGTATTCGGGTTTACCAATTCGGGTAAGGTATCTACATAAGTATTTTTTAATTTTACCAATTCACGATAGTCTAAAATTTTTCCAACAATTTCGTGCTTCCCAATCAGTTTCGCTAATACATCTTCACCCGTTGCATACTGACCCGTTTTGGTTTTCTTAGGCTTTTCAGTAATTTGAAGCACTTCAAATAAAATTTCACCAACCTGTTTGGGTGACGAAACATTGAATGTTTTTCCTCCTAAAGTTTGAATTTCTTTCTCCACTTTCTGAATATCCTTTTCAAGTTCTCCAGAAATTTCTTTCAATGTATTTTTATCCAACGCAATCCCCTCCGCTTCCATTGCTGCCAATACAGGAATAAGTGGAATTTCAATTTCTTCAAATAGTTTTTTTGTAGCTGAAGAGTCTAACATTCCGTCAAACTTGTTTTTTAATTGAAGCGTAATATCCGCATCTTCAGAAGCGTATTCAGTAATTATTTCAACGGGCACTTCACGCATACTGATTTGTCCTTTCCCTTTTTTACCAATAAGTGTTTCAATAGAAACAGGGGAATAATTCAAATATGTTTCGGCAAGCACATTCATATTGTGTCGCATTTCCGGTTGAATCAAAAAATGTGCGACCATGGTATCAAACAATTTTCCTTTTAGATGAATATTGTATTTCTTCATCACCAAAAGATCGTATTTAATATTCTGTCCGATTAAAGTAATTTTTTTATTTTCAAAAATTGCTTTAAACTCATCTACTATTGCCTGTGTCTCTGTTTGATTTTCTGGAGTAGGAATATAATATGCCTCAGAAGCTTTAAATGCAAAAGACATGCCGACTAACTCAGCCGTATGCGCATCCAAGCCTGTTGTTTCCGTATCAAAGCAAATTTCGGATTGCTTAGCCAGTTCAGAAATCAGTTGTGCTCTTTTTTCTTTTGTATCCACCAAATGATAAGTGTGAGCAACCTCAGAAATATTTTTATAATTTTTTGGAGCTTCCGTTTCTGATTCTTCTTCCAACACTTCTGTTTCAACACTTACAGCTTCTTCTCCACCAAACATATCTATTTGATCCGGATTTGTTTTTTTAACTTTTAAGGTTGCCGTTTTTGTTTCTACAGGTGCTGAACTATTTTCACCTAATATTTGCTCTGCCAATCTTCTGAATTCAAGTTCATTGAATAAGTCTCTTAAAGCTTCTCTATTAGGCTCACCAATTGTTAATGCAACTTCATCTAACTCCACAGGAACATCACAAATAATAGTAGCAAGCCATTTTGATTGTATCGCTTTTTCTTTATTCTGTTCTACTTTTTCTTTTAATTTTCCTTTTAGCTTATCTGTATTCTCGAGTAAGTTTTCAATGGTGTCAAACTCTTTAATGAGCTTAATTGCAGTTACTTCACCAACTCCAGGGATTCCAGGAATGTTATCTACCTTATCACCCATCAATCCTAAAATATCAATCAACTGATCAACATTTTTGATGTCCCATTTTTTACAAACTTCCGGAACACCCATTATTTCAACACCATTTCCTAAACGAGCAGGTTTATATATAAAAATATTATCGGAAACCAGCTGACCATAATCTTTATCTGGAGTCATCATATACGTGGTGAATCCTTTTTTCTCAGCCATTTTAGCAAGTGTACCAATCACATCATCGGCTTCGTACCCTGGCTTTCCGATTACTGGAATATTAAACCCTTCAATTACTTTGATGATATATGGAATTGCCAAACGCAAATCATCTGGCATTTCCTCTCGATTGGCTTTGTATTCTGTAAATTCAATGTGTCTAACAGTAGGTTCTGGCGTGTCAAAAACTACTGCAATGTGAGTAGGCTTTTCTTTCTTTAAAACCTCAAGCAAGGTATTTGTAAAACCCAAAACAGCTGATGTATTTAATCCTTTTGAATTGATACGGTGATTGTTTGCAAAAGCAAAATATGCACGGTAAATAAGTGCAAAAGCATCTAGCAAAAAAAGTTTTTTATTGTTATCAGACATAGTTGTTATAAAATTAGAATCTGGTATAAAAATAACCCAAATAACTTAGTATTTGTGTAGTGTTTATAAGTATTTCCGAATAAAAAAACCCTGAGTGTTTGGCTCAGGGTTCTCTGTATAAAATAGCGTTTATTTAGTTGGATGCCGACTTATTATAAGCATTAAATAATTCAACAATATTATCATATTCGTATTTTTTATCTGCAAGCGCTTTTACAATTTCTTCGTTATCTGACATCACTTCTTCCACTTGCTTTTTAAATTTTCCTGATTTTATTTTCACAAATTCCCCTGCCTCTTTCTCCATGTAATAATCCGATTTCACTTTGATATCGTTCATTTGCAAGACTTCAATTTGAGATTCATAAAGGTTCACTGTGCCTTTCGACAAACGTTTTACAAAAACCTGATCCCCTCCCACGTTGCGGGAAACAAATACGACTCCATCCACACAATACTCTTTAATTTTTGTTGGATTAAAGGTTTTAATCTCACCACCATCTTTTTTGCGGTATGCCGCTTTTGCAAAATTATCAAAGTCGCGTTTCGGGTTCTTTTTAAGTTCACCTTTTAGAGTGTCACCAGTAAGCATAATCACATAGCCCGGGAAATACTTAGCTTGGGCAAATGTATTTTTGTTAAAAGCTATTACTATAGCCACCACAACTATAGAGATAGAGAAAATTCTGCTTGTTTTCATAAAAATAAATTGAATAATTAATTATCCTGTTTTTTAGCATCGGCAAAATAAGAAGAAATTCAATATAACTAGACTGCCTGGTTAAAACTTTGGTTTATTGTTAACAACTTATTTGAGTTCAAACAGAGCCCTGAACAAGGATTTATTGAATTTTAGGTTAAATTCTCAAGAAAATTGATGGTTTCGCTTGATATGAAAGCAATTTTGTAAATTTGACAAAAATTCAGCACTTGTATTCTTATCGCTTCTTACTTCTTCTGTGTTTTACTACAATCATTCTTGGTTGTAATAAATGTTCTAAAGACAAACCAACTGAAATTGTTCTTGTTGAAAAACCTGAAATGATTAATGTAGAAGTTGCTAAACTCATTACAAAAAATTTAGCCGATGTGGATACATCTACAATCCTCATAATAGAAAACGACAGTCTTTTTGCAACTCGTTTTGTTTCCGACTTTTATACACAAAGAAAATTTGCTGTTACATTTACGGATAAAGGCATTTTAACAAAACAAGGCGATACTCTTTTAAATATTATTACAAATGCAACTGTGTATGGATTAATTCCTGAAGATTATCATGCTGCTAAAATAGCTGAACTTTTAAAAACGGCTCAAGATAGTGCAACACAAAAATTTGATGCTGTTAAACTGTCTAGTGCTGACTTATTATTGACCGATGCATTTTTCACAATGGCGGTTCACATCAATAAAGGCCGATTGAATGCTGATAGTTTAACCCTTGAATGGAAAGCAAATCAACTCGACACCAATATCGTTGATATATTAAATGTTGTACTTCCAAAAAACACCATTCGTGCTGCAATCGACTCACTTGAACCACAAAACAAATATTATAAGGGGCTTAAACTTGCTTTGAAAAATTTTCAATATGAATTTAAAGATTTGGATTGGGATAGTATTGCCGATAGAAATTCAGATTCAACAACATTCCTCGCTCGTGTTAAAGAGCGATTGATACTTAGCCACGATTACGTTGATGATTTTTCAGGATCCGATTCTATCAGATTGTATAAAGCTGCAAAAAATAAACAAAGTTTTATACTCACAGAAGCTCTTAAGGATTCTATCAAGTTAATGAAGGCAATCAAAAATTTTCAGTGTGAGAACAACCTGACGGAAGATGGCAAAATTGGCAAACTGACTTTCAAAGCAATGCAAAGAACAAAGCAAGATTATATCAATCAGATTGCTTTAAATATGGAGCGTTGGCGCTGGTCACAAGTCCCTAAAGAGAAACAATACGTTTGGGTTAACCTTCCTAAATACGAAATGCGTGTGATTGAAAAAGACACATTGGTAATGAAATCAAGAGTTATTATAGGAGATCCTAAACATCAAACACCATTACTAAAAAGCACTATCCGTTACTTTTTAATTTATCCTTATTGGACTGTACCATTCAGCATTGCTACCAAAGAAATTTTGCCAATCTTAAAGCGCGACACTTCTTATTTAAGGAGAAAGAATTTCGAAGTGCTTGATGGAAACAATCTGGTTGTAGATGCGTCAAAAATAAATTGGAAAAAATACAGTAAAACCTATTTTCCATGGCGTTTGCGACAAAACATCGGAGAAGACAATTCACTTGGTATTTTAAAATTTAATTTCGAAAACAAATATGGTGTATACATGCACGACACCGACAGCAGGAGATTATTCAACAGAGAAATGCGTGCAATGAGTCATGGTTGTTGCCGTTTAGAGAAATTTATGGATTTTGCCACATTTCTTATTCGTGATGACAGTGTGAAATACCCTGTTGATTCATTATATGCAGATACTGCAAAAGCTACTCAAAAATATGTCTACATAAAAAAGCCCATTGCATTATACTTCACTTACTTTACTGCAGAGACAGATGACTACTGCGAATTAAAATTCTTTATTGATGTTTATAAAAGAGATGAGAAAATGATGAATGCGTTGAGAAGAGGGAGAAAGAAAAATAGTGCACCATCTAAAAAAATGCAAGAGCAAGAGATTAAAAAAGAATAATTAATCTTTATTGGGTTTCGAGCAAACCCTGAAAGGGTTAAAAACGAATAACAAAAAAAGGCGCAAAATTCCCTACAACCCTGAAAGGGTTGAATATTCCTCTAACAAAACTTACAACAAATACTTCTCTTCAAAAACTACATTTTGCTCTTGCAGCAACTTCACATACTCTTCATGAAACGTGGCTTTTCTATGATGTTCTTCTTGATTTTTAACATAGTCAATTAGAACATCTTTTTGCTTTGTTGAATAAGTAAATGCTCCATAGCCTTCCTGCCAACTAATAAAATTTGGAAAAAGTTTTGTGTCTTTTATAAATTGTGATGATGACACTTTTATATCTTTTACTACATCCGAAAGAGCAATAGTTGGGTGAATATGAGTAACAATATGAATATGGTCTTCAACGCCATTTATTACATAAGGATGGCATTTCTTGTTTTCCAAAACACCCCAAATGTATTTGTATAATTGATCTCGATTTTCTTTAAGCATAACCATTTTACGATGCTTTGTGCTAAAGACAATTTGATAAAGAATCTGTGTGTACGTGCTCATAATTATTCATATTCAACCCTTTCAGGGTTGATGGATTTTATTTTTTACTTTTTTTGTTATTCATATTCAACCCTTTCAGGGTTGCTCTGATTGCGTTCATGGTTCTTCTTATTTGATTTTAATTCATTATTCATATTCAACCCTTTCAGGGTTGCTCTGATTGCGTTCATGGTTCTTCTTATTTGATTTTAACCATTTCGGGATTGATGGATTTCATTTTTTACTTTTTTTATTCATATTCAACCCTTTCAGGGTTGCTCTGATTGCGTTCATGGTTCTTCTTATTTGATTTTAACCATTTCGGGATTGTTGGATTGATTTCATTCTTGATTTTTCTGCTCACATTCAACTCTTATAGGTATAAAAACATTTTCTACTCATCAACCCTGAAAGGATTGAATATGAATAACTGAATGTGAAGCTTTCAGAGAAAGAATCAGCAGAACAGCAACCCTGAAGGGGTTGAACTACTTATCTTCTAATACAGAAACTTATTATAAGGATATCTCTTTTGATGTAAATCCTTCACTCTATCGTAAAGAATTTTTTTGAACTCATCAATGTTTTGTTTTTCAACTGCTGAAATAAATAAACATTCCGAATTTAATTTCCCCATCCAAGTTTTTCTCAAATCATCAAGGCTCAAATTCTTTTTTGTACTCTCCGTTAAATCATCGGCTTCTTTTTGTTCAAAAACAAAAGCATCTATTTTGTTAAACACCAACAAAACGGGCTTGTCTCCAGCACCAATATCTGTAAGTGTTTGGTTCACCACATTCAATTGATCTTCAAAACCAGAATGAGAAATATCTACCACATGAATTAAAATATCTGCTTCACGCACTTCATCCAAAGTAGATTTAAATGATTCAACCAAAGTAGTTGGTAATTTTCGGATAAACCCTACCGTATCTGATAATAAAAAAGGGATATTTTCAATCACCACTTTTCTTACAGTTGTATCTAAGGTTGCAAACAATTTATTTTCTGCAAAAACTTCGCTTTTACTCAACATATTCATGATGGTTGATTTACCAACGTTGGTATAACCTACCAATGCAACACGAATCATTTCTCCACGATTTTTACGTTGCGTTTCCATTTGACGATCGATCACTTTCAAACGTTCTTTCAACAACGCAATTCTATCTCGCACAATCCGTCTGTCGGTTTCAATCTCTGTTTCTCCTGCTCCTTTCATACCAATACCACCTTTGATACGATCCAAGTGATCCCACATTTTTGTTAATCGCGGTAATAAATAAATAGATTGTGCTAATTCAACTTGCGTTTTCGCGTGCGCTGTTCTTGCTCGAGATGCAAAAATGTCTAGAATTAATCGTGTACGATCAACAACTTTTACTTTGATTTCCTTTTCTGTATTTACTTCTTTTTCAAGATTTCTTTGTTGTGCAGGAGAGAGTTCATCATCAAAAATAACAATGTCGACAGCATTTTGTGCAACGAAATCTTTGACATCATTTAATTTTCCAGCACCAATAAACGTTCTGGAATCAGGATGTTCCAACCGTTGCGTATATCTTTTTAAAACCTTTGCTCCAGCAGTATCTGCCAAAAATTCGAGTTCATCCAAATATTCTTTCGCAGTTTCTTCATTCTGACTTCTATTTATCAAGCCAACTAAAACGGCTGTTTCCTGCTTCTTCCCTGTATCGTACATTCTTTATAAATTATGAAACATTCAGAAAATTACTTTTTTAATGTTTCAGTGTATTCTGCAACAGCTTTAATTTGTTCTTCATTCAACATACCAGAAAACGGAGTCATTGCATTTTTTCCGTTTTTAATAATTTCGATACGTGCATTCAAATCCATAGTAGAAATGGATAAATCTTTTGCTCCCAATAAATTTAATTTTCCATCTTCACCGTGACATTTTGCACAACTTGCAGTATAAAGTTCTTGTCCGTTTACATCACTTTCAGTAATCGTTTCCATACTTTTCGATTTCTGTTTTTTGCTCATTTCAGCCAAACCATATGCTCCAATAAGTAATACTAATGAGCCAACAGCTAATAGTTTGTTTTTCTTTTTAAATCCGATTACTGCTAATGGAATTGAAAGCAATACAGCTGCAATTTTAATAATCAGCAACGATTTAATTTCAGGAAGTTGAATCATCATATAAATTCCTGTACCTAAGAACAGAAAACTAATAATCATTTCAGGCACTTTAAATCCTTTCGAAAATTTAGCGAGTGCCTCCTCTTTATTCATCAACAACAATATTGTTTTGATTAAATAAATGGTTAAAAATAAAATAACCGTTAATAAGTGTGTGTGGCGAATTCCTGTTTCCATTTTGCTATATATTTATCAGCCCAAAAGTACTAAAAATCTACTGATTTTACTGCTCATACATTTTTAAAGAAAAATCGGTTTAAAATGTTATTTTTGTTTAGAACAATACAGCTATGAAGAAAATTATTTTAATCTTTTTTGCAATTTCATTAACCCTAGTTGCAAACGCACAAGAAACATTTCCTGTAAACGGATCAGCCAATAAAAATCATACAGTTTATGCATTTATTAATGCAAGAATTGTAGTGGATGCCAATGAAATCATTGAAAATGGTACAATGGTGGTAAAAGATGGAACAATCCAATTGGTAGGAACAAAAATTAACATTCCGCAAGGCGCAGTGATTTATGACTTGAAAGGTAAATCAATTTATCCTGGATTAATTGATGCTTATTCATCTTACGGAATGCCTGAAACCAAAAAATCGTTTGGCGGATCTTATCCACAAACCGAAAGCAATACAAAGGGAGCTTACGGATGGAATCAAGCCATAAAACCAGAAATTGACGCCATAAAAATTTTCACAAAAGATACTAAATCTGCTGAAGAATATAGAAGACTAGGATTCGGAGCCGTATTTGCATTTCAAAAAGATGGAATTGTAAGAGGTTCGGGGGCAGTGGTTACATTAGGAGAAAATCGCGAAAACGAACTAGTAATTAGCGAAAAGGCGGCAGCGGTTTATTCATTCGACAAAGGAACATCAAGTCAAGATTATCCCTCTTCTTTAATGGGTTGTATGGCCTTGTTACGCCAAACTTATATAGATGCTAGTTGGTATAAATCAGATAAAACAAAAAAGGAAGTAAACATTTCTTTGGATGCATTTAATTCTTTGCAATCATTGCCTCAGATATTTGAAACAAACGATAAGTTAAATGCTTTACGAGCTGATAAAATCGGAGACGAGTTTAAAACAAACTACATTATCAAAGGATGTGGAAATGAGTACCAACGTTTAGATGATATTAAAGCGAGTAACTGCAAATTTATTTTGCCTATCAATTTTCCAATGGCTTATGATGTAGAAGATGCTTACGATGCAAATTATGTTTCGTTAGCAGAATTGAAACACTGGGAAATGGCTCCGGCAAATCTTACAGCATTTGAAAAATATTTTATTCCCTTTGCTATTACCACTTCTGATTTAAAAGATAAAAAAGATTTCTGGAAAAATTTACGCAAAGCGATTTCTTATGGATTGTCAGAAAAACAAGCATTAAAATCACTTACTTCTATTCCTGCTGAAATGCTGAACATTGGCGACAAACTAGGAAAACTAAAAAGTGGAATGTGGGCAAACTTCATCATTACTTCAGGTAATTTATTCGATGAAAAAACAATCATTTATGAAAATTGGATTCAAGGAAATGCATATAAAATAGCAGATTATAACAGCATTGACGTAAGAGGAACTTATGAATTTTCATATGGTAATAGCTTGAATCATCAATTAAAAATAGAAGGTGATTTGGATAAATTAAAAGCAACAATGCATACCGACACGGTGAAAACTCCTGTAAATATTGTTGTTTCTGGATACTCCATTTCTTTAAGTTTTTCTACAAAAGACACAACAGGCTCCATTCGTTTAAGCGGAAATATCACTTCTGATCCCATGAAATTTAATGGAACGGGGCAAACATCTGATGGAGGATGGATAAATTGGAATGCGAACTACAAAGAAGCATTTGTGCCGAACGTAAAAAATGATACCACCAAAAAAACAGCAATGAAATATGGGAAAGTCATTTATCCATTCTGTGCTTATGGTAAAGGTGATGACAGAACTGATTTCGAAAAAATAGTTTCAGATATAAAAACACGTTACGATGCTGTATTGATTAAGCATGTTACGGTATGGACAAATGAAGCAGAAGGTGTTTTAAAAAATCAAGATGTTTATATTACAGAAGGCAGAATTGTACGGATTGCAGATGATATTGGCGCTCCGAAATTAGCATTTGCAAAGGTGATTGATGGAACTGGGAAACATTTAACAGCGGGTATCATTGACGAACATTCACACATTGCTTTAAGTAGCGTAAATGAAGGAACACAGGCATCCAGCGCGGAAGTACGAATGGGTGATGTGATCAATTCGGAAGACATCAATATTTATCGTCAGTTATCTGGCGGAGTAACTACTTCTCAATTATTACATGGTTCTGCAAATCCAATAGGTGGCCAATCAGCTATTATAAAATTACGTTGGGGAAAATCTCCTGAAGAAATGAAATTTGCAAAAGCAGATGGCTTCATCAAATTTGCATTGGGAGAAAATGTAAAACAAAGTAATTGGGGTGATGTAAACACCACTCGTTTTCCACAATCAAGAATGGGTGTTGAGCAAGTTTATTACGATGCATTTACGCGTGCTAAAGAATATGATGCAAAACAAAAAACTTTTGTAGCATTGTCTGAAAAAGCAAAAGCAACTACTACTCCCATCAGAAGAGATTTAGAATTGGAAGCAGTGGCTGAAATCTTAAACAAAAAACGATTCATCACTTGTCACTCTTATGTACAATCAGAAATAAACATGTTAATGCATGTAGGCGATTCACTGGGATTCATTGTAAATACGTTCACGCATATTTTGGAAGGATATAAAGTAGCCGATAAAATGAAAGCACATGGTGCGGGTGCTTCCTCGTTCAGCGATTGGTGGGCTTACAAAATGGAAGTAAAAGATGCTATTCCGTATAATGCAGCCATATTAACTAAAATGGGAATCATAACAGCTATCAATTCTGATGATGCAGAAATGGGAAGAAGATTAAATCAGGAAGCTGCTAAATCAATTAAATATGGTGGATTAACAGAAGAAGAAGCATTAAAACTTGTCACATTAAATCCTGCAAAATTATTACACATCGACAATAAGGTTGGAAGTATTAAAGTAGGGAAAGATGCCGATTTGGTATTATGGTCCGACAATCCATTATCGGTATATGCTAAAGTTGAAAAGACAATCATTGACGGACAAATATATTATGACAGTGAAGAAGATGCAAAAATAAGAATTGAAATGCAGAAAGAACGTGCTCGTATTATTCAAAAAATGTTGGAAGAGAAAAAAGGTGGCGCGCCAACGCAAAAACCAATCCTAAAAAAACGACAGTTGTTTGAGTGCGATAGTATGCAGGAGGATTATCTTGAGATCCAAGAATGAGAATAGCATAGGAACGCAGATTTATTAAGATTTTTATGATTAGTTAAGATAAAAAAAGAAATTTATGATTGGAGATAATTTCAAGCATTCTGACATTACAAAGAAAATATTAAAAGCTTATTACAATGGATATAACACTTTAGGATATGGCTTTTTATAAAAAGTTTATGAAAATGCGATATTAATTGAGTTAAAAAAAATGGGACTATTTTGTGAAAGACAAAAGCCAATTGACGTGTATTATGATAAAATATGTATTGGCAGTTATTTCGCAGACATTATTGTAGAAAACAAAGTTATTATAGAGCTGAAAGCTTGTGAATATTTAATTGAAGAGCACGAAGTTCAACTAGTTAATTATTTAAAAGCAACCGAAATTGAAGTTGGGTTGCTATTAAATTTTGGAAAAGAGGTAGAATACAAAAGAAAAGTATTATCAAACGACTTTAAAAAAAACATAACACTAGAAAACATAAAAATATCATAAGACGCATAGCTATCTTTTTTTATCATAAAAATCTTAATATATCTGCGTTCCTATCAACACCAGCAAACATGAGAAAACTAATTTTATTCGCATTTCTAACCCTGTCAATCATCTCATTCGCACAAAAAAGTGTGTTAATCATGAATGGCACTGTTCACATCGGCAACGATAGTGTTATTCAAAATTCCATCATTGGAATAAAAGGTGGAAAAATTGTTTTAGTAGCGGCCGCTACAACTGCAAAGTATGATAAAGCTTCTTATGATGAAGTAATTGATGCTACAGGGAAACACGTCTATCCAGGTTTCATCGCTCCGAATTCAACTTTGGGTTTAACCGAAATTGAATCGGTACGTGCAACAAATGATTTTAAAGAAACTGGTAGCACTTTACCAAATGTTCGCTCACTCATTGCTTACAATACTGATTCTAAAATTATTCCAACTGTTAGAAGCAATGGTATATTATTGGCTCAAATTACTCCGCGTGGAGGATTGGTTTCCGGAACATCCAGTGTTGTTGTATTAGATGGTTGGAATTGGGAAGATGCCGCTTATAAAACAGATGACGGAATTCACATCAATTGGCCAACTATTCAAAGTAGAAAATTTTTAGATGAAGACAATCTTTTTCCTGGTCCGTTTGAAAAAAACAAAGAATACATTAAACAAACAGAAATTCTGAAAAAATTATTTGCTGATGCAAAAGCCTATAACGAAACGGAAGTAAAAGAAGAAGCAAACCTTCGCTTCGAAGCAATGAAAGGACTTTTTAATGGCACTCAAACTTTATTCATCCATAGTAATACTGTTAAAGAAATGGTAGAGGCCATTAATTTTACTGTACAAAACAAAATAACAAAGGTTTCAATTGTTGGAGGAAAAGAAAGTTGGATGATTACAGATTTATTAAAACAGAATAACATTTCAGTTGTGATTGCTAGAGTTCACGACTTACCAACTTATCCGGAAGACGATGTAGATTTACCTTATAAACTTCCTTATTTATTACAAAAAGCCGGAATTCTTTTTTGTCTGAATAACGAAGGAGAAATGGAAGCAATGGGTGCAAGAAATTTACCTTTTTTAGCTGGAACTGCAAGCGCTTACGGACTAACAAAAGAACAAGCATTAAGATCGATTACATTAAATACAGCAAAAATATTGGGCATCGACAAAACAGTTGGAAGCATTGAGCAAGGAAAAGATGCTACCATTTTTATTTCTACCGGAGATGCATTGGACATGAGAGGTAACAATGTTGAACGAGCTTTCGTAAAAGGAAATACTATTGATCTCAATAACGACCAAAAAGCACTTTACGAAAAGTATAAAACGAAGTACGGGATAAAATAGATGTGCTGATTTATTGATTTGCTGATATGCAGATTGAAAAATAAAACAATGAAAAAAATTATATCCATATTATTAATAATAGTGTTTTTTACCTCCTGCAAGAAAGAACCAAAAACGGTTTATGTTTCTTACAAAATAATTGAAACAAGTGCTAACTCTCCCACATATATAGTAGGTTATTCTTTGGCGGATGGAACAACAAAAACAATTGGCGGACAAACTAGCTCAAAATGGATTTCTGATAAAGTCTCAGATGTTAAAATGGGAAAATACATTTCACTTTCTGTAGAAGGCAACGGTGGTGGCGCTTACGAAATGTATATATACGTAAATGGCAGACTGGATTCTCAAAGGATTGCTGGTGATGGTTATGGGAAACAAACCTTAACCGTTCAAATTCAGAATTAAATTTTTCTACTACATACAAACAACGACATTAAAAAAACAGATTCGCAAATTCGTTTTTATTAGTTATCCGTAACCTTCAAGCCTAATTTTTCTCTTACGCGTTTCAAAGTAGCTTTTGCTATCACTCTTGCTTTGTCGGCTCCGATTTGCAATTTTGCATCCAGCTCCGAACGGTTATTCATATAATGCTTATAAGTTTCGCGTTCCTTTTTGAACTTTTCTAAGATCAATTCATACAAAGCTGTTTTGGCATGACCATAGCCATAGCCGCCTTTCAGATAATTGGCTTTCATATCAGCAATCTGCGCATCACTTGCCAGTAATTTATACAAAGCAAATACATTACACGTATCTGGATTTTTAGGTGCTTCTAAGGGAGTTGCATCTGTAACAATGCTCATCACAATTTTTTTCAATTCTTTTTCTTCTAAAAATATATTGATGAAATTATTCAGCGACTTACTCATTTTTTTTCCATCAATACCGGGAATAAGCATGGTTGCTTCATTCACTTTTCCTTCAGGAATAACAAACACTTCACCGTATGCATTGTTGAATTTTTCTGCAATATCGCGGGTCATTTCCAAATGTTGCATTTGATCTTTTCCAACAGGAACATACTGTGCATCATACAAAATAATATCAGCAGCCATTAAAACAGGATAAGTAAATAAACCTGCATTTACATCCGCCAAACGTTCTGACTTATCCTTAAACGAATGTGCATTTGCCAACATTGGAAATGGAGTGAAACAATTTAAATACCAAGTCAATTCACAAACTTCCGGAACATCACTTTGACGGTAAAAAATATTTTTATCTGTATCAAAACCAAAAGCCAACCAAGTAGCTGCAACGGCATCTGAACTTTCTTTGATAAACACAGCATCTTTAATAGTTGTTAAAGAATGTAAATCTGCAATAAAAAAAAGTGATTCATTTCCTGCTTGCTCCGACATTTGAATGGCAGGAACGATTGCCCCAAGGATATTTCCCAGATGAGGAATGTTTGTACTCTGAACTCCTGTAAGTATTCTTGACATTGTTATCTGTTTTTAAAATCTCTGCATTCCCGATGGCGAGGCATCCTCGCCATCGCGAGTGTAACCTCGCGACTCCTAACTGATGCCAAAGATACAAGTTTATTTATACTGAAAAACAGCCTTAAAATTTCCTATCTTTGCCCTCCCGTGAACATTTTGTTAATCATACCACGAACGCTTTGGAAGCTGCTATTCATTCTCAATTTTGTATTGGGCTTAATTGTACTTTATCCATTGTTCTTTATTCTCCTTTCTAAACGCGAATGGTTTCCAAAAGCCTTTAAATTGAAAAAGTTCTGGGCAAGATGGATATTACTAGTTCCAGGAATATTTATTAAAGTAAAGTACGAAACTCCCACCCAAGAACTTCCTCACCCTGCTGTGTATTGCGCCAACCATTCTTCTTATTTAGATATTATAATGAGTTATTTAGTGATTCCTCATTATTATGTGTTTATGGGAAAACAGGAATTGGATAAAGCTCCTTTGTTCCGAATCTTTTTTAAAGAAATGAATATTTTGGTAGAAAGAGGAAATAACATGGCTTCTCACCGAGCATTTATGAGAGCCGGACAAGACATTGATAAAGGTCACGGAACATTCATTTACCCCGAAGCCGGTATTTCCAGCAATGGAAAAATGAGAGGTTTTAAAAATGGTGCTTTCAAATTAGCGATTGAAAAACAAGTTCCTATTGTTCCTATCACCTATTTAAATAACTGGAGGTTATTGCAAAACGGAGGATTTTTTAAGTCGTTTGGTGGACCTGGAATGTCAAATATAATCGTCCACAAGCCAATTTCAACGGCTGGACTAACTGAAAATGATTTAGTATCTTTGAAAACGAAAGTTTATGAGATTATTTCAACTGAACTGAACAATTATAACACAAAATAAAATTTAATTTCGGAGCTTGTCCCGAAAAAACTAATTCCATTTCCCTTCTCCATTTGGAGAAGGTGTTCTTCGAAGAAGAACGGATGAGGTTGAGGGGGCAGGGGGAGGACAAAATGAAAATAGATAACGATACAGTAGATAAGATTGCTCACTTAGCACGTTTGGAATTTGCAAACGAAGCGAAAGAAGAAATCAAAAAGGATATGAATAATATGTTGGGCTTTATTGAAAAGCTGAACGAATTAGACACATCCAATGTGGAGCCGTTAATTTACATGAGCGATGAAGTAAATGTTTTACGTGAAGATGATGTTATCCAAGAAATCACTCAGGAAGAAGCTTTGAAAAATGGTCCTAAACATGATTCGGATTATTTTAAAGTGCCTAAAGTTATTGAGAAGGCTTAAAAAACGGCTACCTTTTCCGACTCGATTTTATTTCCGAGCAGCCATTTGTCGTTTAACTTGCAGCAACCCCAAAGTTTTAATTCGTATTTTAATTCCTTATTGTCGGTAATGATGATAAAAATGTCTGCTCTTTCTTTATACATCTTATCTCCATCCTTTAACACAGCCCTTGTAGAAGAACTTAATGTTTTTGAACCTTTCAAGGGCTTCAAATCTGTTGACGATAGTTGCTTTAATTTTTCCAATATTATTTTTTGCTCTTCAGGATTTGCAGAAAGAAGTGCCTTCAATTTTTCTTCATTGTAGTTTAGCAGACTGTTTGTAAATGCTTTGCTCAATTCCTGAGGGGTACTCTGTCCGAATGATGTTCCAGAAAAAGAAAGAAAACAAAGTAAGATCAGAATTATGTTTTTCATAGTTTCGTTTTTTAAGGATTTGGACCTACAACCAATTTTTCTCAAAAATATCCTTAGTATGATACGTGATAATAATATTCGCTCCGGCTCTTGCAAAGGCATGCATATTTTCCATTACAATTTTTTGTTCATCAATCCAGCCTTTTTGTGCTGCTGCTTTCACCATGGAGTATTCTCCAGAAACATTGTAACAAGCAATTGGTAAAAGTGTATGTTGACGTAAATTAAAAATCACATCCAAATAAGCCAAAGCAGGTTTCACCATTAAAATATCTGCGCCTTCTGCTTCATCCAACAATCCTTCTGTCATAGATTCGTTTCCGTTTCTATGATCCATCTGGTAAGATTTTCTATCCCCTTTTTGAGGAGCCGAATCTGCTGCTTCTCTGAAAGGACCATAATAAGCAGATGCATATTTTATGGAATACGACATGATGGCTGTGTTCTCAAAACCATTTTTATCCAACAATTCACGCATCGCTCCTATTCTACCATCCATCATATCACTTGGCGCAACCATATCTGCTCCCGCTTGTGCATGTGCTAATGCCATTTTTGCTAAGACTTCAACAGATGAATCGTTGTGTACATAATCGGAATGTAAAATACCACAATGTCCGTGCGTTGTGTAAGCGCAAACACAAACATCAGTAATCACATACAAACTTTCACCAAACTTTTCTTTTAAAGCTTTTACTGCTTTTACAACGATGGAGTTATTGCTAAATGAAGAACTTGCATCTTCGGTTTTTTGTTCGCCAACACCAAACAATAAAATTTTATTGATTCCGATTTTCAAACCGTTCTCTACATCTTTCAGCAACTCATCAACCGAATAATGATTGATTCCCGGCATTGCATCAATTGGATGAACAATATTTTTTCCTTCAACAATAAAGTAAGGATAAATAAACATGTCTTTTGAAAGACGTGTTTCAGCAACCATTTCACGAACGATTGCATTTTTTCTTAATCTTCTTGGACGTTGTAACATACTTTCTTTTTACCGCAGAGAACGCAAAGAATGCGCTGAGAACCGCAGAGTTTTATGTTTTATTATTTAAAAAATCAGTGTTAATCCCTTTTTTTCGCGTCACCTGCCTGCCGGTAAGCAGGTCCGCGTTCCCATCTATATGCCGAAAACAGCTTCCGCCAAGCCCACTTCATCAAATGATGCAGGTAGCAAACAGTTTTCTACTCCGTATTCTAACAATTTTTTTTCTGTTGATTTTCCTATCGCAATTACTTTTTGAGTAGCTGTAATTTTTCCTTTTTCGAAAAACGATTCTACGTTGGACGGACTAGTAAAAACTAAAATTTCTGAATCAGGTAATTTTGCATTTTCTTTTTTTACAGTTTCGTAAACGACTAAATCCGATAATTTACCAGCATCTTCAAACTGTTGTTGAATGGTGCGCAAACCTCCTTTTGCTTGCGGAAATAAAACGGTTTCCGAACCAACTGTCTTCGCGAATTTTTTGCCGACTACTTTTGTATCATTCACAGAACCAACAAATGCAGCATTGCGATTGTGTTTCTTTAGTGCCTGCTCCGTAGATTTTCCAATCACTCCAAATTTTGTTTTTGGAAAAAGTTCAGGGTTTTGAGAAAAGAAATAATCCACTGCATTGGAGCTTGCAAAAAACACCCAATCTGTTTTAGGAACAGCAGAAATTTTCACTTCCTTAGTTTCAATAAATGAAACTCCTTCAACTTTATATCCGTTTCCTTCCAATACATTTTTAAAAAATGAATCCTCTTTTAAATCACGTGTAATTAACACCGATTTTCCTTTTATGGCATTTAACTGATTCACAATTTTTTGTGCAAATCCATCGCTTGTAAATGATTCAAAATACAAGCGTTTCGGCATGGTGTTCCAGGCATCCGACTTAGATGTCCAGACTTTAAATTTATTGTCTTCTTTGATACAAAATACGCCCAATGGCAAAGAACAACCGCCATCAAACAAGTTTAGCACTTTGCGTTCGATGCCAATGATATCTTCTACTTTTTCGGAATTTAGTTTGTGAACGTATTCAAATAATTCGTGGTCGTCCTCACGAATTTGCAATCCTAAAACACCTTGTGCTGGTGCTGGAATAAACTCTTTTGGATCCAATCGCAACACTTTAAATTCGCTTAGGTCGATGTGCAAACGCTCAACACCGGCAGCTGCTAACATGATTGCATCGTACTTTTTATCCCGCAATTTTTGAATACGCGTAGGAACATTTCCTCGAAGGTCTTCCAATTTTATATCTTTTCTAAAAGCAAGCAATTGTGATTTTCTTCTTGCGGAAGAAGTTCCAACAATTGCATTTTTTTTGAAAGCATATTTTTGAGTATTGTCGACACACTCTTTACGAATCAAAATTAATTCTGCTGCATCTTCGCGTTCGGAAACCGCTGCAATTTTTAATCCCTCAGGAGAAGTGGTTGGTAAATCTTTGTGAGAATGAACCGCAAGATCGATTTCTTTATTTAATAAAGCATCTTCAATTTCTTTTGTAAAAAAACCTTTTCCTTCTAATTTATCAAAACTTAAATCCTGAATAGCATCACCTTGTGTTGTGATAATTTTTATTTCGGCAATTAATCCTAATTTTTGAATTTTGCGCAATACATAATTGGCTTGCCACAATGCTAAGTCACTTCCTCTACTTCCTATTATTATTTTTCTTTCCATTGTCATTTTGTCCTCCCCCTGCCCCCTCCAAATGGGGACATGCTTCGTAATATTAATTTCTTTAAAACAAAAATCTTCTGCGTTCTATTTTTGATTCGTTAAAATATCCTTCGCCATTTTCATTGGCACGCTGATGTATTTTTTTTCCATGTAGGAAATTATTTTATCCAACACTTCTTTCGATTCAGGATTCAATGCATTTAATTCTTTCGCAAATACTTCGTTTGCTGTTACCCGTATCTCTTTAACTTTTTTAGGAACTTCACTCATGGCCAGTTCCACTTTACGTGTTTTGAGAATTTGGCGAAATTCATAAATGTTTGCTTCAATAATTACTTTACAAGTATCTAGTTCCTGCTCACGAGCAAGTAAATTTTCTTTTGCAACTTCCTGAAGGTTATTGATTGCAA
>Ga0163151_10001749_pt1 | contig 35867 bp, 42 predicted proteins | sample OliLakLV19MP5IB2_FD_145596 | JGI IMG/M metagenome (GOLD analysis project Ga0163151, IMG submission 145596) | Freshwater microbial mat bacterial communities from Lake Vanda, McMurdo Dry Valleys, Antarctica - Oligotrophic Lake LV.19.MP5.IB-2 | ecosystem: Environmental > Aquatic > Freshwater >... | reverse complement strand
CATGGGCCGCAACAGCACTGCGCCGTCCGGCTGGTGTTCCATCTCGAAGTACTTGCCCGCATATTTCTTGCCGAGGGATATCTGGCCGCTGTTACCCACCATCTTGAGCATGAAATCTCCTGATCAGTATTTCTCTGAATTCATGCTGCATGATAGCACGAGGGTTGAGGGCACCCGGATCGATCCACGAAGTACCAAACGAAGAACCGTCGATTCGCTTCCGCTAGCTGGATCCTAAGGCTGGCCGTGGCGGGGGGCATGACGGATGTGACGGTCCCGCTGTCGCAGTTCAGCGCGTACGCGCCATCCTGCTCGAGAGTGTTCGTGGCGGAAAACAAAATCAGCTTTCTGACCTTCCCGGAGTGCGGTGGAAGTCTGGTGGTGTTAGGGGGTGGCTAGGGCCAAATGGAAAAGCACTAATTCGTTCGCCAAGGTCGTCTCATTCCGGGTCGCCTATCCATTAGGCCCTGATCCACGCGATTCCTTACAAGTTCCGCTCGGCGCCAGTGTAAGGAAAGCCCGCAAATCGCGTCTTATCCCTAGCGGCGGAATAGGCGCGAATGGCTTGCCGGACGCTGTCGCCCAGGAAATTCCCACTTTGGAACCAAGTGCATGCACGCCACCCTTCGCCTCCTCGTCGACACCAAATTTCCGGCCCTCAGGCGGCGCTCTGTCGAGACGCTGCAACTGAATCTCGGCTACCGCTGCAATCAGAGTTGCGTGCACTGCCACGTCAATGCCGGGCCGAACCGCAAGGAAGAAATGACCGCCGAGACGATCGATTCGGTCATCGCGTTTCTGGCGGCGAGCCCGGAAATCACGGCCATCGACCTGACAGGCGGGGCGCCCGAACTGAATCCCCACTTCCGGCGGCTGGTGAACGCGGCACGCGCTCGCGGACTCAGGGTGATCGACCGATGCAACCTGACCATCCTGGAGGAGCCCGGATTCGAGGACCTCGCCGGTTTTCTTTCTGCGCACCGAGTTGAAATTGTTGCATCGATGCCCTGCTATCTGGAGGAAAACGTCGACAAGCAGCGGGGCAAGGGAACTTTCGATGCAAGCATCAAAAGTCTAAAGCGGTTGAACGCGCTGGGCTACGGCCGGCCGGGCAGCGAGCTCGTCCTGAATCTTGTCTACAACCCCCAGGGTGCAAGCCTGCCGCCGCCTCAGGCAGCCCTCGAAGACGCCTACAAGGCGCATTTGAGGCAACACTTCGGAATCGCCTTCAATCGGCTCTTCACGCTGGTCAACATGCCGATCCAGCGCTTCGGCAGCACATTGATCTCCAAGGGGCGGTTCAATGCATACATGGTCACGCTTCGGGAGGCGCACCGGGACGAAAATCTCGAGCATGTGATGTGCCGCGGCCTCATCAGCGTGGACTGGCAGGGCTATCTCTACGACTGCGACTTCAATCAGCAGCTGGGGCTGGCCCTGGGCGGCCGTGGCGCGCGACTTCATGTCACCAAGGCGGTGGCCGCCAAGCTGGAGGGGCAATCGATTCGCGTCGCCGATCACTGCTACGGCTGTACGGCAGGGCAGGGTTCGAGTTGCGGCGGAGCCCTTGGCGACGATACCGCGCCCGCTCCTGCCTGCGTCAACTGACCAACTACCGCTCGACTGGGGACGACACAATGAACGAATGGCAGGGAATTTTCTTTTGGGGGTTTCTCATCGTTTTTGGCGCTACGATGTACTTGGTGGTGCCTCGATCAAAGGACGAAGCCGGCTTTTTTCGCGGGCACGATTCGCGAGGCCGTCCGGCATCCGAATGGGCCTTGATGATGAGCATTTTCATCAGCTGGATCTTCGCCAAGTCGGTCACCAACGCAGCCAATCTCGGCGCAGCCTACGGCATCGTCGGGGGGCTAGCCTACGCCGCGTATTGGTTCTCCATTCCAGTGGCGGGATTTGCGATCTATCGGCTTCGCACGCGCGAAGGCGCGACAGGATTGGTGCCTCACTTGATTTCTAAATACGGGCGTGGCGCGGCACTGGCGTTTTCGGCGGCCATTCTTATCCGCCTTTTCAACGAGGTCTGGAGCAATACCGCCGTCGTCGGGGGCTATTATGGCGAGACCGGCACCGGGAGCTTCATGGGGTCGGCCCTGTTGTTCACGGCGGCCGTGCTGTTCTACAGCCTCAAAGGGGGCCTGCGCAGTTCGATTTTTAGCGACGTGATCCAGGCGTGCGTCTTCATTCTGTTTCTGGGCGTGGTGTTGGCCTATGTGCTCCCGTTCCACGCGCCGGCCAGTTTGCTCGGCGAGGGGACATTTGCCCTGAGTTCGGGCGTGGACCTCTTGCTGGTAGCCCTGTTGCAGGTCCTGTCCTACCCCTTTCACGATCCCGTCCTGACAGACCGGGGCTTCATCACCCCGGAGAAAACCATGCTTCGCGCCTTCATCGTGGCCGGGGTTCTCGGCTTTCTCGCAATCTTTGCCTTCAGCCTAGTGGGCGTGCATGCTCGCCTCGAGGGAATGAAAATCACCAGTAACGTTCCCGCGGACGTTGCCCGGGGGCTGGGCTTCGCCGGTTTTTTCGCGATGGTCGTGGTCATGGTGACGTCGGCGGGATCGACGCTTGATTCGACCTTCACTTCGTTGTCCAAGCTCGTGGCACGGGAACTCCCGCTGCTCGCCGGCCGCCTGCCCTCTCCCAAGGCGATGACCATCGGGTCGCTCACGATGGTCACGTTCGCGCTGCTCGGCAACCTGCCGATGATCGCCGGTACCGACATCCTTAAGGCGACCACCATCAGCGGCACGATGGTCATAGGCCTCGCGCCGATTTTTCTGCTTTCACGCTGGGTCGGATACTCGCCGCTTTCGTTCCACTTCGCGTTCTGGACCGGCATCACGCTCGGGATTCTGCTGGCGGTAAACGCGATTCCGCCGGGTTGGGCGATCGGCTCCGGGAAATATGCAATCCTCCTGGGAACCAATCTGTATGGACTGGTCCTGTGCACCGCGGGCTTTCTGCTTCCTCTGGCCCTGCCGCGGTATCGTTTGAGTTCCTCAAGCGTGTCTGCCTGACAGCGTCCGGGCGAATTCGCGGTCAATGCGCCGCGAAGAATCGGATTTGCCGGGCGCGGGCAGGTGCCTTGAGCAAAGAGCCCTTCGGCTATGTGAAAGCGCCGCCCTCCTGAATTCCGAGAAGCGCTGGGAGCGCCGAAAGCGAGCGGATCTCAGCATCCGGGACGCCTGGCAGGCGTTCCGCGGTTTGACCGAACCGGTTGCACCAGACCACGTTGAACCCGAATTCCTTGCCGCCGTGCGCGTCCCATGCGTTGGAGGAAAGGAAGCAGATTTCCCGCGGCGCCAGCCCGAGCCGGCGTGCGGCATGCGCATACACCGCCGGATGAGGCTTGTAGATCAAGACTTCCTCCACCGAAAGAACTTCGTCCAGCAGAGGCTCGATGCAGGAATTCGCGACCGCGGCGGCCAGCATATGGGGGGTGCCGTTGGAAAGTATCGCGAGCTTGAGGCCGGCTCCCTTGAGTACACGAAGCGTTTCTTTTACCTCCGGATAACTTTCGAGGCGCAGATACAAATCCATCAACCTGAATCGCAGCGCCGGATCGTCCAGCGAGAGGCTCAGCATGGCGAAATCCAAGGCGTCACCCGTCACCTGCCAGAAATCCGAATGAATCCCCATTAGCGCTCGCAGCCATGTGTACTGCAGCTGCTTGGCGCGCCAAAGCTCGGCAAGCGGCTGCCATTTCCCGCCCAGCGCGTCCTTTTCGCGCTCGGCGGCGCTGTTCACGTCGAACAAGGTTCCATAGGCATCAAACACGCAGGCCCGAATCTCGGCGATCGGTAGCGACGACATTTTCGTATCCTCCTCGGGTTGAACTATCCGGGCGCCCGGCGGAAATTCCCGCTGAACGGTTGCCAGAAGCGGACGCCCTCCGGCCGGTGCACGCGAACCGGCTGAAGAATGAAGGCGTCGCGCCTGGCATTGTGCAGGCACATGGACAACGGACCGTCCCCGGTCATGACTTTGAACACGCAGGCATCGATCCTTTCGCGCTCGAGCGCGCTGGCGTCCATGAAGCCATGCACGAAGAAGGACAGCGTATGCGCCCGCCCTCGTGCGGACAGCAGCTGGCGCCTCATCGCCCACGTCTTCTTCGCGGTCCACGTGAGCACATCGCCCCAGTAGGCTGGCCGCCCGCTCAGCCACCCAAGGAGCCGAATTGCGGTCGCGCGCGGATAGGCGCGGTCGAAAGGAATATGCGCCGTCGCCCGTTGAAAACGCGATACCAAGGCGCCGTCGTCCAAGAGGTCGCAGGATTGGCCGTTCACCACCATGCACAGGCCGTAACGGTTGCATTGAGGATGCCCGACTCGCGTGGCGTCGAAATTGATGCCAATGCCGACGCCTTTCTCGATCCGGGAGGTGACCATGACCAGCGAGATGCCCAGCTCCTTGTTGTGCGAACCACGCCCGGTCGCCGCCTGCGGCTGGAATGACACGGTGCGGATGCTTCGCGCGTTGGCCACGAAAAAGCGAACCAGACCTGGCACTTCCTCCAGGTTCCCTTCGAACACCGTGGTATTGAACATGACCGACAGGGGAAGGCCGAGCACGCGCCGCAGGTACTCGGCACGCACGTCATTGAGAGCCTCTTCCGTTCGATATCTCTTGTCACCCTGAGTCGTATCGACGTGGAACGCCACGTCCATGAGACCGGCGTTCGCAAGCTCTTCCAACAGCGCGCGGGTCGCCCTGCGGCCGTTGGTCATCAATGTCGGACGCAATCCGGATTCGCGCACGCGCCGGACGATCGCGACCAGTTCGTCGCGCCGCCTCAGTGTGGGTTCGCCACCCGTGATCTGTACGTCGGTATTCGGGCCGTAATGGGCGCGTATGAGATCGATCCGCCGGAAGATTTCTTCGAGTGGGATATCCTTTACAGACGCCGAATTTTCCGACAGATAACAAAGCGAGCAGTCCAGATTGCAGCGCTGCGTGATTTCGAGGGCGACGCAACCGATCGGCCAGCGGCGGCCCATTTGCTGGCGGTCATCGAAGCAGGCGGCATTCGACATCGCGCTCCTCGCGCGGATCATCGCCAAATCGGGTCCATCCGGACGGGGTTCCGGAACAACGGTCGAGATTTCAGCCCGTTTCATTCATCTATTCCAGAGCGGTTTGATCGTATTTCTTCGTCCTTTGACGCGATTTCCGCTGAATACCTTACGGCGATCGTCCGACGCAGGCTTTCGGTGCCGGCAAAAAAAGCCCGGCTCGACGGCCGGGCAAATACACACAGGTTCTGCTTCAACTGCCGTTCGATTGTCCCTCAAAAATAGTGCGAAATCGCGGCCCCCAGCACGCGCGGATCCTCGCCGCGATTGACGCCCGCGCCCGTCGACGCGAGCCCGACCGGATCCTGGGTGCCGCTGCGCTGCGTGTAGAGGTTGTAAAAGGAGTTCGCGCCGTTGTCCATCCGCGCGTAGTTCAAGCTGACCGAAGTGCGCTTGGACAGGCTGTAGATATAGGCCAGCGAGAACAGGTCGGCCTTAGTGTCCAGTCCCGAGAACGCCGCGGCCTTGTCCTTGTTCGCTTTGGAATACTCGGCATAGAAACCATGCTTGCCCGCCTGGTAACGCAGCGGTACCGACCATGCGGTGCGATCGCTGATTTCCGTCCTTGCAGCCGCGGTCACTGTTCGCACACGGGCCTTGTCCCACACCAGCCCCGCCTTGAATCCGCCCCAGACGTACGACCCGTACAGCCGATCGCCGCGCTGGTCCGTGCCCGCAGCCTGGCCAAACGCGGCCCCTTTCGCCGGCGCACCCAGGCCGGCAAAGGCGCCATCCGCCTTGCTATCCCAGTAACTGTATCCGCCCTCAAAATCGCCTCTCCTGAAACTCGGATTCAGGTTCCACGCCTTTCCTTTGCGCACGCTCGATCCGATATCGGCCTCGCCGTTGGCGGCGTTGCCCGGTTGGGACGAGTAGGCGGCTTTTATGGCGAACCCGTTCCAGGAGGGGGAAGTGTACTGGACCACGTTGGGGGTGCGCGTGGCGGCGGCTATCGCGGTGGCGCCGCCGTTGGCGTACGCGAGGATCCCCAGACTGTCGATCCTAAGTTCGGCGCCTGCCGCGAACATGTCGCTCGAGCGCAGACCGTAATGCAGGTTCTCGCGTCCGAAGATGATCTGTCCCCAGGCCTTGCTTTTCAACCCCACGAACGTGGGTCCCGTCGCCGCCAACGTTCCCAGGTCGAGCTCGTTTCGCGTCTCGAGCTGCCCGATCGCCAAGACTCCACCGCCGAGATCTTCCACGACGTTGAAGCGGATGTAAGACGTGTTGTCGTTCACGCCGGTTTCGTTTGTATTCCCCGCGCGATTTTTGATTTTCACGCTGTCGACGGCCATCGTGAACCGCCCGCTGATCGTCACGGTGGACTGAGCAAGCACCGGCGGCGAAAGCGTGGCGCATGCGGCCGCCACCATCGCGGCCATTTTCATTCGTGCGCGGGGGCGCGTGAATCTTGCCTGGTGACTTCCGTGTGTTTTCATTCATTGCTCCTAGTTGGGTTCGTTATTCGAGTGTCGAGTGGCGGGCGATCCCGCCAATCCCGCGAACGCCACGCCAGTCTCAGATGGCGAGTGGGGCGCGGTCTGTGAGAAATCCGACAAAGAAAAACCTCGAAGCGAGTGTAAGAATCGAACACGCTGCCCGGTCTCTCCGCGCGACACCGGTAAATGTAAGGAACCGGCCGGCGTTCCGGTCTAATGTAAAAGGCACGGTGGAGGCGACCGTATTGAGCACCGAAGCGACCACAACATTCTTCCCGGACATCCGGAGCAACCAGCTTCTCGGCGGCCTGCCCGGAGAATTTCTTGCGCGGCACAGGCGCGATTTCAAGATGATCTTTCACTCCACAGGGGAGGTTCTAGATGCGGGCGGCGGGCGCGAAAAGAGAATGCTCTTCCCGCTCGACTGCGTGGTCTCTCTAGTGGGCGCCGCGCGCGACGGAGCACACACGGAGTACGCGATGGTCGGCCGCGAAGGCGCCGTGGGCCTTTCACTTTTCCTGGGAGGCGGAATCGCGGATGGGAAAGCCATCATCGAAAGGAGCGGCGCCGCGGCGCACGTCCCCGCACGGCTTCTCAGTCACGAAGACTGCGAATGCGGCCCACTCTACACCGCGCTCCTGCACTATACCCACGCTTTTATCGTCGACCTTTCGCGCACCGCCGTGTGCAACAGCCTGCATTCGGTCGAGCAGCGCCTGTGCCGTTGGCTCCTCATTGCCGCCGATCGGATGCAGGCCACCCGTTTGAGAATGACCCATGAAAGACTCGCGATGCTTCTCGGGGTGAGTCGCGAGAGCGTTTCGATCGCCGCCGGAAGGCTGCAGCGCGACAGTGTGATCAGATACGCGCGCGGCAGGATCTCGATCGATGATCGCGCCGCGCTCGAATCGTTCGCATGCGATTGTTACAGTCCCGCCAAATCCGATGACCGTTATCGACGCGATGGAAGCGGGAGCGATCAGGCGCGGCCGGTCCCGGAAGCCAGTGAGGCAACGCGGCCGCCCCTCCGCGATCTCCGATGGAATGCCGGGCGCTGAGACAGCGTGCATCGATAGCGAATCCTCACCCGGAATCATGAAAAACCTCACATTCGCAATCGCGTTGCTGATTTCAGTGTTGCTGCTCGCGTGCAACGCGGAAAACGGATCCTCCGCTCGATTTCACGCCCTCGACATCTCGGAAGTCGGCTGGGGCAGAGGGCTCGAGCTTTCCGATACCAGTGGCGCGCGCAGATCGCTGGCCGATTTCCGAGGCAAGGTGGTCGTCCTTTTCTTCGGCTTCACGGAGTGCACGGATCACTGTCCGACCGCGCTCGCCGAAGCCGCAATGCTGATTCGGCACCTCGGAAAAGAAGGCGAGCGCGTCCAGGTCGTTTTTGTCACCCTCGACCCGGAACGCGATACCGCGGAACGCCTCTCGGCGTACCTGTCCGGATTTCATCCGTCTTTCATCGCCCTTCGGGGAACTCCGGAAGAGACTTTTAAAGCGGCAACCGAATTCAAGGTCTTCTATGCGGCCAGCGATAGGGAAGGCGGGCGCGAGCAGGAATATTCGATCGAGCATTCCGACGCGATGTTTGTTCTCGACCCGCAGGCCCGCCTGCGTCTGTACGTGAGTCCGCGCGAGCGATCCGTGCAAAGGATGTCGGACGACATCCGCCTGCTTCTCGGCAGCGCCTCGAACTAGCGCGCCGCGTTGCCGGCCGAGTTCACGTCCTGTGATTCGCGTCCGTCGCGCAGCGTGCGCGTAACGAGACATTTCAGAAGGGCCGTAAGTTTCACCGGCGGAGCCGGGTCTATTGTTCATGAAGTCGATTGCATGCGCCAGAAAATATCGAAGGGGCGACTTCAGCCAAGCGGGCGCCGTCTCCACCAAACGCAGGCGCGCCTTCCATGAATCGAACGAAGGAGAAATCAACATGAGGCAGGGAATTTTGCGGATCGTCGGCGTTGCATTGCTCGGAGCTTTTCTCGCGGGGTGCGCAACGGGTGGGAAGGAAGTTTCCTGGCCGGGGGCGAACCTGGGTTGCCAGAGCGGGCTCGCCTGCTACTAACGGTGCGGCGGGCACGGCGCGCTGCCGTGCCCGCCTGAAGGGAGCTGCGATCGCGTCCTTTGCGCCGACACCCGCCTAGCTGCGCGCATCAGACGGCCGCGCGCGCGGCCGCTGAATCGTTCCATCGTAACGATTTGTAGTCGAAGCTCGCTTCGACGGTCGGGTTGACGATCCTGAAGTAGGGCGATACGTCGAAGTCACGGGGCGCGAACAGGCTGTGGTGGCGGATGTGCAGGATGTCTTCGAAGCAGCTGTCGCAGGCCGGATCCCCGATCCTTGCGCGCGTAACCACGGGAAGTATCGGGTACCGGACCGACTGAAACGCCTTCGCGATCAGCGTCGAGCAGATCGCGCGCGTCGGGTCGCCGCTTCCGAAGGCGAGCATCCTGCGGCGCAACCTGCCCGGGACCGGCGGCGTCGGAACCAGGTAGCGTGCGAGATCGACGACGTTTTTGAGGTCGTATTGGTCGCCGACGTGCGCGATCGCATATTCGATGACGCTGTACAGGTCGCTTTCGTTCAGGCCGACTGGACGGCAGATGCGCGTATGGAAAGGGGCGAACTCGCTGACCGGCACCGTCCTGACGCCTTCGCGTACGTCCGCCTCCACGAACAGGTGCGGTTCGCCGCTCGCCGAGACGCGCCCGGTTTTGTCTCCCACGTAAAGGGCGGCATGCGACCACGTGGATTGGGTCAGGTACTTGATCGCGACGCTGAAGCGGGAATTGCCTTCGACCAGCAGGACATCGCCCGGCCTGAGGGTCGCCGCCAGCAACGATGGATCGACGAATCCGATCTGCTCGCCGTGCGGGCGCGACTGGGACAGATAGTCGGCGAGTCGCCGGCCGATCCAATCCATCGGCGACCACACTATTTGTTACGCCGACCGGACGGCAACACAGCTTTTCCCTCATAGAAGGTGAAGCCAGAGCGCCTTGCGTTGAATAGCGCCGCCTGGATCATCCGTCCGCCGCGCGCTGATCCCCCACTGCGCAACATGCCTTCGTACATGACCGCATAGAACGCGTCCGGCTCGACGCGCACCCGGTAATACACGAAGACCGCACGGGCGTGTACCGGCACGCTGTAAGCCAGGGTCGCGGATTCATCCGGCGCCAGCCGTGTATCGGCGATTTCCGCCGACAGGTCGGATTCGACCTCGCGCGCGATCACGAGCGTCCGAAGAGTTTTCGACAGGGGCTTTCCCGCGATGTCCGCTTGATAGATTTCCGCCACCACCTTGGGCGTAACGTAGGTTGGGAACATGTGGCCCGTTTCCGTGTTTCGGATCGTCAGCGCCGTCTGGACCGTGCCGGCCTCAACGCCCGGCGCGCCGAACGAGATCGTGACGCCCCCCTTCACCATGTCCTTGTCGTGGATACCGCGCCAGAGGTGCCGTCTGTCCGGCATGTGGCAGGACTGGCACGTTCTCCCTTCGCGCGCGTGGCGGCTTGCTTTCCATTCCTCGTAGGTATTCTCCAGATACTTTCCGTTCAGCTTGAAGTCGCCCCCGCTGAACTGGTGGCACGTCGAGCAGAATCGCGGGTCCTCGAACGCTTCGGACGCGGTCCAGCCGCCATGCGGCAATCCGGAGTCCGTGGCAGTCGGCGAGGTGCCGTCGCGCCGCGGCGGACCGTAGCGCACATGTTCGCGGACATGGCACCCCGCGCAGGTCAGGCCTTGCTCGTGCGCGGGCCGGATCCGGGGATCAGGCCGTGAGCGATTGAGCGCTTCCACAAGGCTCACCGCCTGCTCTTTCAGAGGCGCGTGACATCGCAGGCAATCCTGGTGCTCATCGCCGTTCGACGGGTTCATGTCGACCAGCTGGCCCAGGACTCCAGGGCCGATCGCCCTCGAATGAAGCGAGGCTTTCCAGTCCCTGACCTGGTCCGAGTGACAGTTTCCGCAAGCCTCGGGTTCGAGACTGCGCTCGAGCGGTCCGAATTCAAACGGGGCGCTTCCCTGCGCACGCAGCGGGCGGTCCCAATGTTTGGTGAGGAACCGCGCCACGCCATCGCCCGCGGGGAATGGCGAGGGCGACTCGGCAAGCTGAGGCGATCGGTCGCACCCCGCGAGAAGCACGCACAGAATCAGGGCGAGGACGGATCGGGGCACGCGGTCCCTATCCTCGGGGTCCGGCGGGTTGCGGGCGCGCTGCGCGGACCCGTCCGGGGTACGACTCGGGGAGCGCTCTTGCGGGCGCGCCCACGGGCGCCTCATACACGATTTTCCAACGGCCTTCCTCGAGCGCCCAGTGCTGGGTCTTCCGAATGCGCTCGCTGAAGTTGCTGGAGCGGTAGTCCTGCGCGAAATTCACCGCCAGGAGGCCCGGGGCGCTCGGATCACGATAGACCGAGACCTCGCTGAGGGCGAGACTGATCCATGCTTTGCGGGCATTGATGCGGCGCTTGCCCGCGGCCCACCTGCCCCGATCGCCGCCATCGGTGCGAAATCCGTGCGCGTAATTCGACAGGTAACGTTCGGTGTCGCCACTCTCCCAGTCCATACGCCAGCGCTCGAGCACCGGGAGGAAGGCGTCTCTTTCGGCCAGAAGGGCGGATGGCGCAACCCATTCGATCGCCGAGGCGATGACGACCTGCGTCACGCCGGGAAGGATATGCGCCGAAAGCGAGTCCAGGTCGGGATTGGCCATCGCCACGCAGCCATCGCTTGCACGCGGTGCGCGTACATAGGTGCTCGAGGGCACGCCGTGTATCCAGATTCCGCTGCCGGTCCGGCCCTGCACCCGGTCGCGACCATTGGGATAGTCCAAGGGGAAGGCGCCGCCGCCGTACAGATCAGGCAGGATCGCCCCCGGGATGCGTGAAGTGACCCGGTAGACGCCGATCGGCGTGCGCTTGTCGCCTTCCCTTTCTTTGCGTGCCCCGTTCTTGCCGATGGATGCATAAAAATCGCCCACCATCCGCGGCACCGCCGCGGAAGTGTCGAACACCAGGACCCGCGAGCGGCTTGTGTCGACCACGATCGCAGTGCGTTGCGACGGCGCGGCTTTGAGCAGGTAGCGCGGCACCTGGCCCGATACCGGCGGGCGGTTCGAAAGCCGCATGCGGGCCTCGGCACGCAAGTCATCGAGCGCCTCGGACTCCGCGATTTTCAGGTCACCGATTTCCGCCAATCCGCGCACCCGTGAACTGAGTACGTCACCGCGGACCAGATGACCAAGACGGAAATTCGGATATTGCGCGACCAGCCGATCAAGCTCCGTCAGAGCGGTGACCCTGTCGCCCCGGCGCCATCGGTCGATCGCGAACTCCAGCCGCGCTTCGGCGGATTTCGGATTTGCCGGAGGAAAAACGCCGCCGGCGGCCAGGCAGCTTGGGCCGACGGCCAGCAATATCGGCCACGCGAGGCCGCGCCACAAACCCTGGCGAACAAAGGCAGGAAGAGTCCGGGAGGCTCTTACTGCCATCGTTCATCCTTCAGTTCGTGGCGTGGGAACGTGGCCGGAGCGCCTACGCTGTCACTTCTTCTTTGCCGCGCAAGGGTTCTTGGCAGCGCAGGGGTTTTTGGCGGCGCAGGGATTCTTCCCCGCGCACGGGTTGGCGCCCGCTTTGACCTTAGCCGCACACGGATTCTTTCCCGCACAGGGATTTTTGGATTGCGCATGTGCCATCGGCATGGCAAGGGCCAAAGCCGCGGCGCCGACCACTAAGCGAACTTGCTTCATTCCGGTCTTCATGGGGTAGATCCTTTCAGTTAGGTGAAATCGAGAAGTCGCCGCAATATCGAAGCGGCACGAATGGGACGCATCCGTGTGGTCAGACCTTACAAAATTCGGCGCGGCGTTCCGTATTTCCCGGCACAAATTTGTAAGGTACTTGCGACCGACGGGGTCTTATGGGTTTGGATACCCGAGCGCTGCCACGCCATGGTCAAACTATTGCTCCTCGCGTTTCTTTCCGCCGCTGCCTCGTTCGCCGCGCCTGTCGCGGCCCAGCAAACCTCGATAGATTCCGCCGAGGCGGCGTCGGGCGCGCGGCAAAAGCTCGTGATCCAGGTGAGTGACAACGATCCGGTGAAATGGAATCTGGCGCTCAATAACGCCCGCAACGTGCAATCCGAACTGGGCAAGGAAAACGTCGACATCGAAATTGTCGCGTACGGTCCAGGACTGAACATGGTCCTCGCCGAATCGGTGGCTGCGAATCGGGTCAACACCGCTCTAGGAGAAAACGTTTCTGTCGTGGCCTGCGACAACACGATGCACAGCATGAAGCTTGGCGAGGCCGACCTGATGGGTGGGATCCGGCACGTAAAAGCCGGCGTCGTGCATCTGATGCAAAGGCAACGCGCGGGCTGGGCGTACATCAGGCCATAGTGAATCGCGTCGATCGCCTCCAAAAACCAGGTGGTTTACCGTGGGAGTCACGAAGTTGCTGTCGATATAGCGACGTTCGCGTTCCGCGATTGTTGTCCTCGGATGGATGTTCGCCGGGTCGCGTTTTGGCGAGGTCGGCGCTGGTCGCCGGTGCGCTGCTCGCCAGCGTGGGTGCCGCGCTGGGATTCGAAACGGAAGCTATTGCGCACCATTGCCGCCGTCCTGCTGGTCACGCTGGGCGTTCTGTTGCTGTCAAGCGCGCTGCAGGGCAAGTTTGCAACCGCGACTTCGGGCGTTGCGTCCGCCGGCCAAAGGATGCTGAGCGGCTTTCAGGCGGAAGGCCTGTTCGGCCAATTTGCGTTTGGCGTTTTGTTGGGTGCCGTATGGACGCGCTGGATCCTGGATGTTGCGCCGCATTGGCTCACGCAAGTCGAGTCAAGCGTCTGATGCGCGCTCCGCGCGGCACCTCGCAAAATGAATATGTAAGGAAATGGACTGGGAGGCGGTCTTATTCCATACCACCACGAGCTAAAGGGACAACCGCGCATGCTGACGCCTGGCCGCCGAGCGGCGTTTGAATCCGCCGTCAGCGCCAATTTCAATGACCTGTACAGATTCGCGTACTGGCTGAGCAGGAATCGCTGGCACGCGGAAGACGTGTTGCAGGAGTCGCTTTTGCGCGCCTGGCGGGGCTGGGCGGGGGTGCGCGAGGAACGGGCGGTCAGGGCATGGTTTTTCACGATCGTCCGGCGGGAGTTCTACAGGATGCGGCCGCAATTCCCGCAGGGCGAGCCGCAGGCGGACGCGATCGACCCCGCCTTCGAAACGGATCCGGCTTCTTCGATCGACATGGCGAATGCGTTGCGGGGACTTGCCGACGATTCGCGCGAAGCCTTGTTGATGCAGGTTCTGGGCGGCTTCACTTGCGCGGAAATTTCCGCCGCGATCGGTGCGAGCGAAGGCGCGGTCATGGCGCGGTTAACTCGTGCTCGTCAGGCGATGCGCGGACGGCTGGAGCGTGCGGACCTGAAATTGGCAAGACAAGCATGAATTGCATCGACCTAAGGCGCCTGGTGCCCATAGACCCCGCACGCATCGACCCGGAAGCGCTGGCGCACGCCGCGCGTTGCAGGAGTTGCAACGATTTCATCGAGGCAACGAGGGCGACCGAGAAACTGCTCGCCGCCACGCTCAATGTCCCGGTACCGGAAGGCTTGGCCCGCCGAGCCGTCCAGAGAGCCGTCCAAAGGCAAGGCATATCGCGCAGGTACGCGCTCGCTGCGGGGTTGGCGCTCGCGCTTGGTACCGGAGTCATCGCTTATCGGGCGAAGGACGATCCGCGCGCGCTCGCGGGAATCGATTTCGTAGTGTATGAGGAAGCCGGCGCGATTCTCGGCGCAAAGCCCGCCGACCCGCGCGATCTGGCCCTCGTGGCTGCGCGGATCGGGATCCGTCTCCCCGTGAATTCGGATGACATGCGGTACGTTGGCACTTGCCCGTTCGACGGAGGCATTGCGCATCACGTTGTGATGAAGACCTCCTTCGGAAAGGTGACCCTTCTGCTCGTCCCCGGGCGAACGATAGGCAGCCGCGTGGTCGCCGCCGCGCATGGCCTCGAAGCCGTGGTCGCGCCCGCAAGGGGTGGTTGCGTCGTCATCGTTGCCGACTCGACACGCAGCCTCACACGCGTCGAATCCTCGCTGTACCCCGCCTGATGCGCCCCGTTCGCGCCCCTGTAGATCCCGTCCGTACAATTGAATGAAGGAGTCAAAATGAATCACCGTCTTCGCCCGATCGTCGCCGCCATGCTTTCTTCCGGTTTCGCGCTTGGCACCCCGCCGGCGTTCGCCAATCCCTGCGCGGCGTCCTCCAGGTATCCGATACAGCTGGCGCAGAATCCCTGCGCGGCCAAGAAGAATCCCTGTGCCGCGAAGAAGAATCCCTGCGGCGCCAAAGCCAATCCATGCGCCGCGAAAAATCCTTGTGCAGCGAAGAATCCGTGTGCCGCCAAAAACCCGTGCGCGGCGAAGAACCCCTGCGCGGCCGGCGACAAGGTGGACCCGAAGCTGGTTACTCGTCCAAAGGGCACGAGCCTCGCCAAAGGCGACCGCGCGGACCTGCTGAAGGTCGGCGAGCAGCTCTGGAAGGACACGAAGCTCAGCACGAACGGCCTTGCCTGCGGCACCTGCCACCAAGGCAACAATGCGTTCAATCCGACCTTTTCCAAGCCCTATCCGCACTACGTCGAGATGGCAAAGGACAAAGGCGGCATCAAGCGGGTTTCCATGGACGAGATGGTGCAGTTCTGCATGGTGGTTCCGATGGCCGCGAAGCCACTGCCCTGGTCGTCGAAGGAGCTGGCGGCGCTGACCGCGTATACGGGAGAAGTGCAGAAGAGTTTCATCAAGACCGCCGGCAAGAATCCGTGCGCTGCGAAAAATCCGTGTGCCGCGAAGAATCCGTGCGCGGCGAAGAATCCGTGCGCCGCCAAAAATCCTTGCGCCGCCAAAAATCCGTGCGCAGCGAAGAATCCTTGCGCCGCAAGGAAGAAATAGCGCAGGATCAATCATGGGTGCGGCGAATTTTCAATCATCGATCGTCCCCGGCGAGGCCATATCCTCGCCGGAGCTCGACTCGCTTTCGCGCACCCGCCTCGAGGCGATGCGCGCGGCCGCCGCGGAAATCGCGGAGTGCCTGCGCGTGCTGTCCAAGGGTGGACTGAACGTCGTGGGGGAAGTCCTCCGAGGGCAATCCGCGTTCGTCGAGTACGACCACTACCCCGACAGCGACGTGTTCGATCCCGACACACACTCCCAGTACTATTACCATGCGCATCGCGGACTGGCGGGAGAACACGGCCATTTCCACACTTTCATGCGCGCGGCGGGCATGCCGGCGCGCGCCGCACCTGTCGCATGGGAGCACGCCGAACCCTGGCCCGGTGGGGACGAGGCGCTTGCGCACCTGATTGCAGTGTCGATGGATGCGTTCGGATTGCCTATCGGCCTGTTTGCGCCCAACCGGTGGGTCGCCGGCGACACCTGGTATGACGCCGAGCAGGTCATTCGGATGCTCGAAGAATTCAGGATCGACCACGCGAATCCGTCCTGGCCGGTAAACCGCTGGATCAGCGCAATGTTCGTGCTGTTTCGACCGCATATCGAAGCGCTCCTGCGGGAACGCGATCGAATCATCGAAACTTGGCGGGACGCCCATCCAGGCGAAGATGTTCTCGAAATGCGTGAACTCGAAGTTCTCGCCTGGATGCCGATTTCGGTCGACGCGGCCCTGGCTGATGTCGAGCGGGTCCTCGCGAGAAGGCCGTCATGGGGCTTGCTCGTATGACCCGATTTCAGACCACGGTCATTGCCTGTACTCTGATTCTGCCGTCGGGCGCACTTCGTGCCCAGCCGATCGTCATCGGCCTGACGCAGACGCCCTGCCAGTTCGTCGAGAGCGAGAACGGCGTCGATCACGGCTATCGATCGACGAATTCCGCCGATTGCGAGAAGATCAACAGCCGCTCCGGAACAGAGCGGGTGGAACGCGCGAAAGTCATCGATCTCAAGCCGGGTAAGTATGTATTTCGCGTTGGCAACAAGAACGTGCCATACGAACTCGGATTTTGGCTGCGGGGTGAGTCGATCATAGAACACGCTCGCCTGCCCAGCGTGTCTGGTGGCGGCATCACCCCAGGCAAGTCAAAGGACTACGTCGTCGAGTTGCGTCCCGGCAACTATGTGTACTCCTGCCCGCTCAACCCCACGCCCGATTACAAACTCGTCGTAAGGAACTGATCGGATGAAATTCCGCCGCAGGTCTCCGCTGGCCTCCGCGTTCGTGTCGCTCGCTCTGCTGCTGGCCGCGCAGGCATTCGCGCAATCCCCCGCGCCGGGAGTCACGACCCTGGCAACGCCACACGCCTTCGACGCATTGGTCGATCGTCTGGGCAGGTCGATCGAGGCCAACAAGATGGGACTGGTGGCGCAAGCCAGTGCGAGCCGGGGCGCGGCCGCCCGCGGAGTGAAGATCCCCGGCAACGCGGTCTTGATGGTGTTTCGCAACGATTTGGCGGTCCGGATGCTGGCCGCGAGCGTGCCGGCCGGCATCGAAGCACCACTGCGGATCTACGTAACCGAAGGCCCCGATGGCAAGGCCAGCCTGACCTGGCAATCGCCAAGTGCGGTATTCGCGCCCTACGGCGGCGCGGACCTGATGGCCCTCGCGCGTGAGTTGGACCCCATCATCGAGCGAATTGTCCGCGACGCCGCTGCTCGCTGACGGGGCGTTGCCTTTCCAGCCTGTCGCATTTGCGCTAGCGGCGGGATCTGGTGTCGGGCTGGTTCTGGTTGCCGCCGCCAACGGAGCGCGCCTTGGTGCACTCGGAGCAATCGGGCTGCTGCTGGGCGCGACGCTCTACTTCTCGTCCTTTGGATTCGCGTCGGCATATCGGCGGCTGTTCGAGGGGCGCGGAACGGCACCGGTCCAGGCTCACTGCGTGCTGCTCGCCCTCGCGACCCTGCTCTTCGCACTCATCTTGAGCCAGGAGGTATGGTTTGGCCGGGAAATCACCGGCGCGATTGCGCCGGCTGGAATCCCGGTTGCAGTTGGCGCGTTCCTGTTCGGGGTCGGAATGCAGTTGGCCGGCGCCTGCGGCTCCGGTTGCCTGTACGTTGCGGGGGGCGGACAGTTACGAATGCTCTTGGTCCTCGTCGCTTTCTGCGCGGGCTCCTTTCGCGCTAGCCTCGACATGGATTTCTGGGCCCGATTGCCGGCGGCCGAACCCGCGGCCCTCGGCCAACTCATTGGCTGGCCGACAGCGGTCTTCGCGCAACTGGCCCTGCTGGGCGCGATCTATTTTTGGCTTGGCAGGTTGCCGCAGAACGAGGCCGTTCCAACGCCAGTCGCGTCCACGCGGAGCGTGCCAGACCGCCTCTGGCGGGGACCATGGAGTTTAATGGCGGGCGCTGCCGTGCTGGCCGGACTCAATGCGTTGACGCTGATCGTCTCCGGCCATCCATGGTCGATCACCTGGGCGTTCACCCTGTGGGCGGCGAAAGCGGCCCGGTTCCTGGGTTGGGACCCGCAGGCAAGCGCGTTCTGGAACGCGGACTTCCAAGCAGCGGCTCTTCAGGCGAGCGTGTTTTCCGATGAAACTTCGGTAATGGATTTTGGCATGCTCATTGGCGCGTTCGCTGCCGCCTGCACCGCCGGCGAATTCCGTACCCGGCTTGGACCTTCGCGCCGGGCGGTTGCGGCAGCCGTGCTTGGCGGCCTCGTCATGGGGTATGGCGCCCGCATTGCCTTCGGGTGCAATGTCGGCGCATTTTTCTCCGGGATCGCCAGCACCAGCCTGCACGGCTGGCTTTGGATCCTCGCTGCCTTGCCCGGATGCTGGGTTGGTCTCAAAGTGCGGTCCGTCCTTGGTGGCGATTGAATCGGGACGCCGGGGTCGCTTGCAAACAAGCGGTGCAATCCATGGCGCGTGAAGACGCGGGCGTGCCGATGGCCGCCTGGAAGAAAGTCGCGCTTGCACTCGCCGGCCTGCTGCTGGCGGGCGCGTATGTTTTTGTCTATGGAACCGGGGCCATTGCGCACTTTGTCGACGGCGCAGCGCTTCGCGAGTACATCGACGGTATGGGCGGTTGGGGACCAGTCGCCGTAAGCGCTTTGATGGCCTTCTCGATTCTCGTCAGTCCGATTCCAAGCGCGCCGATCGCCATGGCCGCAGGCGCAGTTTACGGCCATACGTACGGAACTCTATACGTGGTAATAGGTGCGGAAATCGGCGCGATCGGCGCCTTCGGCCTCTCACGGGAGTTCGGCCACGCCCTGCTGCATCGGTGGTTGGGCCGCATGACCCTGCCAGCCATGATCGGCTCGCAGAATGCCCTTACGGCAATTGTATTTACGAGCCGCCTGCTGCCTTTCGTTTCATTCGACCTCGTCAGCTATGCCGCCGGGCTCACACCGATTGCCTTTTGGCGCTTCGCGATCGCCACGTTGCTCGGCATCGTCCCAACGAGTTTTCTGCTCGCACACTTCGGTCTCGGCATGACCAGCGGCGACGCGGAAACTTTCTTGATATCAGCGATCGCGCTCGGCTTGGTGACCGCCGTGCCGCTCGTCCTGAATTTCGTCAGAAACCGGAAGCGAAGCTGACGCGAAATCCCTTCCCTAACAACCGGAGAAACCAATTGGCCAGACTGGAACCCCTGCCCGTCGAGACGACGCCGGCGCTCGCAGACGCTTTCGAGCAGTATCGCCGCTCGCTGGGCTTTGTCCCGAACAGCGTGCTCATCATGCAACGCCGCCCGCGGTTGGTGAAAGCCCTTGCCGCGCTTGCCGCCGCGGTGTGGGATCCGGAAAGCACGGTGGATCCTGGCTTCAAACGCCTGCTCGCGCACGTTGCAAGCCGCGCACACGGATGCCAATACTGCATGGCGCATACCGCGGGCGGCGCGATAAAACTCGGGGTCAGCGAAGAAAAGCTCGCCGCGGTATGGGACTTTCGCGGCAGCCCGCTATACGACGAGGCCGAGAGGGCCGCGCTCGACTTTTCGCTCGCCGCGGCGGCGGTCCCCAATGACGTGAGCGACGCAATGTTCGACCGGATGCGATTGCATTGGGACGACGATCAGATCGTCGAAATCGTGGGCGTGATCTCGCTGTTCGGCTTCATGAACCGCTGGAACGACACGATGGCAACGCCCCTCGAGAACGAACCGATCGAAGTCGGCGAGAAATTCCTCGCGGCTCGCGGTTGGAGCATCGGCAAGCATCGCGCCTGAGGACGCTATTCCAGCCGGCCCATCCCGCGGACGAAACGGATCAGGCGCGCGGAGTCAGCGGCCCAGTAGTCCTTGAATTACGGCGCGCCCAATTACGCAATGGACGCCTGCATCCTCGCCACCGCGGACCTGAACTGCGGATCGGCGACGGCGCTTCTTACCGCGCGGCGCAAGGCGTCGACTGGTCCGGCGTGTGTCTCCGAGGGCACGAATAGCCCGGACCACAAGCTGTAATCGATATCGAGACCCGACTGCTCGAGGGTGCGCACCTCGGGGAACTGCTCGCAGCGCGTGTTTCCCACTGCGGCCAACGGTCGCAGTGTTCCAGCCTGCAAGTGCTTCAGGGCCACGGAGTGCGTAACCAGCCCAGTCTCCACTTCGCCGGCTAAGCAGCGCCAGAAGGGCCGGGGCGTCACCTTTGTAATCAAGCGTCGTTGCGAAGCGATTCGCCGTTCGGCGCGTCCCGGTTCGAACTCATCGCCGCCTTTGTCTCGGGGTCGAATGCGCGCCAATACTGCTTCGGCGTGCATGCGCAAACCGCGAAACACGCGCTCACTTCAAGGACGCGCCCGATCCCGGCTTCGCAACGGCCGCTCTGTAGATTCCCGTTTCCGGATGGAACGCGGCCCAGGCGAACCAGAAAAGCGTGGTGGCAACCATCCGCCGCCCCTGCGCATCGAGCGCTTCGGCGGAACGATGCTCGCGCGAATAGCGAACTCGGACCGCAGTACCGGAAACGTCGTCCGTAAATTCCGCGGCACCGTTCCTTTCCAGTTCGATGAAAGGGTACGCTTTCGCCTTGCCCGCAACTACGATGCCCAGCACCAGTTCCTTGGGATGCAGGCCTTCGGCGCGAAATTTCGCGGGGAACATCAGGTCCGCGGTCTTCTCGTATCCGGAATACGGGTTGCGTCCGTAGTCCCGGTCGAAACCGGTCTTGTCGGTCAGCACCAGCGTGTCCGGATGTCGGCGGCGCCAGTCACCCCATGTCGTGTGCAGGATCGGCAGGACGGTCAGTTTCGTGCCCTTGAGCTCGCCCGAGACCGCCTGCGCCCGAATCTGGGACCACAGAGAATTCGTTTCGCGGTCGTAGACCAGGACGTCGCTGTTGTAGAGGAGTCCTGAAACGCCGAATTTCAAGGTCCTTGCGCCTGCGCGCGATCGGAACGCCATGCCCGAGCCGCACAACGGGCAGTACGTAACGACGATGTCATCGGCGCCAATCCTGTCATTGACGACTTCGTGCCAGTTCAATATCCGGAGCGGATAGGCCTTGGCGACCCCGCCCTGGGAAATGCCGAGGACCATGTCTTCCGTCTTCAATCCGGCAGGCTCTTTCGGACCCGCGAACTTCGGACGATCTATGGATGGAATACCGTCCCTTGGCGGACCGCCCGGGAGGATTTCCTCCACAGGGACAAGCGCGCCTTGCAGGTCGAATCCGTTGAGCACAGGCGCGGCGTGGACGATGCCATTGCTGAGCAGGATCGCTGCCGCCACCCGGGTACTCCAGCCGACCAACGAGGTTTTCCTTAATCTCACTGCTGCCTCCACTTTTTCAGGCCACGAGCGCTGCTTCCATCGACGGCAACGGGTCACCGGCCTTGTCAGGCATCCCCGCGGGCCGGGTAGTCCTTGGCAATCACGAAATCCAGGCTCTGCAGGATTTCGTTGAAATGCGGCCGGCCGAACGGCATCGTGGACGTGGTGCCCCAGTACAATGTCCCGTCGGGACGAACGATGAACAATCCAGGCTCGTTGAAAAGGTCGGGCTCCACCACTCCCGCCGAAGTCATCCCGTTCGAGCGCGAGACGTACAGGCCCCACGCGCGCGCGGTGTCGATCGTCAATCCATACGCGACGCGCAGACCCTTCAGGCCCCAACCATCCTTGGCCTTTTCCGCGCGATCCAGCGGATCGGAACTGGCGGCGATGACCGCCACGCCGCGCTTTTCGAAATCAGGAAGCAGGCCTTCCAATTCGCTCAGGTAGCGGCGGCAGATGGGGCAATGCAGGCCGCGGTAAAAAACCACCATCAGAAATTTCGCTGGTCTCTCCTGCGAAGGCGAGAAGCGCCCCCCTCCGACAACATCAAGTTCCAGCGCGGGAACCGCCTGATTTGGCACCAATGACATGGTTTGACTCCGGTTCTTGAGGTTCGTTGGTCAACGACGGACATTCGTATGGAAAATTGGACGCTCGGGGCGCGCAATCCCTTACAACCAATCTGGTTCCGACCCCGCCTTTCCGCCTTCACCCCGTGGCAGAATAGGTCGATACGGTACAAAAGCGATACGCGGAGACCTGACAGAATGGACGACGACGGCAAGCCCGAACGGGTATTGACCAAGCATCGAAAGTACCTGATGCAGTACGCGCTCTTTCACGTTCGCGATCCCTCGGTCGCCGAAGACGCGGTCCAGGAAACGATGATCGCCGCGCTCGCTCAATTGCATACTTTCGAAGGCCGGGCGCAATTGCGCACCTGGCTGACTTCGATCCTCAAGCACAAGATCATCGATCTCGTGCGCAGGCGCGCGCGGGAGATCCCCGCTGACGCACTCTCCCTCGATGGGGATTACGACGCTTCGGACGAGGCGTTCAATCTGATCGGCCGCTGGAAGGAACAGCCCTCCGACTGGGGCTCGCCGGATGCGGCGCTCGAATCGCGGCAGTTCTGGAGGATCTATTTGGAGTGCTGCAAAAAGATGTCGGAACGCCTCGCCACGGTCTTCTCCATGCGCGAGGTCATGGGTATGTCCGCGGAAGAAATATGTAAGAAAATGGAAATCTCACCGTCCAACCTGCATGTCATTCTTTATCGAGCGAGGTTGAGCTTGCAGTCGTGCATGACCAGGAACGGGTTTGGTGCAAACCGTGCTTAAGGCGATGTTTTCCTGCCAGGAAGCCTCGCGTCTGGCCTCGCGCGCGATGGAAGTGCCTCTGGGCCCCCTTGAGCGACGAGTTTTCGCGCTGCACCTGATGATGTGTACCGGGTGCGTGAATTTTTCCCGCCAGCTCGAATTGCTTCGCAGTGCGTCCGAGAAGCTCCCGGAAAAACTGGAAATCGAGGACACGGACGCGCCGGCCACGTAACGCACCGGAGGGGCCGGAGCCGGTTGGTGCATCCCATGGCACCAGCGCTTCCATCCGTGCAAGAAATTCCGCCTTGCGCGTGGCTCTGCTATGCACCTCAAATCCCTTCGCAGCCGCAAGCGTCATCTGCCTCATCTTCCCTCCTCCCGTTTGCGTCTCTTACTATGCTGACGCAGCAGGAGGCTTGTTCGTGTTTCCGTAAGCAATTTTTACCACGAAAGGAGTGGAATCATGCATGACTCTATTGCAGTTGCTCCACGAATCGATGCAAAGGCCGCATTATGGGCCGCTATTACCGCTGGTATTGTCTTCATGATGCTGGAAATGATCATGGTGGCTGTCTTTATGGGCGAGAGCCCTTGGGGGCCACCGCGCATGATCGCTGCCATTGGCATGGGCAAAGGAGTATTGCCTCCGCCAGCGACGTTTGATACCGGCATCATGATGGTGGCGATGCTGATCCACTTCGGGTTGTCGGTGATCCTCGCGTTCTTGTTCGCGTTTATCGCTCGCGGGCGTGCCGTTGGCATGGCGACGATGATAGGCGCCGCGTTCGGACTCGTTGTGTACTTGGTCAATTTCTACGGGATGACGGCAGTGTTTCCGTGGTTTGCCATGGGACGAGGTTGGATCGGGATTTTCGCGCATGTTATGTATGGCGCTGTGCTTGGCTGGGTCTATGCATTGATTGCACGAAGAGTTCGTTGAGCGCCTAACTCCGCGGCGCTCAGGCCGGAGGCACCCTACCGCTCGTCCGGCAGCGACCGATGTCCGAGCTTCACCGCGTCCACGAAAGCAGCATATGCGCGCGCGTCCAATCGCGTTCGCGCGGCAGCAAGGACAGCACTGGCGAGACGCCGTTTCCTCGCTGCCGGCGACTGCGCTGGATTGCGAATCAACTCATGCACGCACGCCTCCGTAACCGCCATCTCGGGCGCGTTGACCCGAAGCTCCGGCAGCGTCGTTCTGGTGCGCAGCCTCGCCACCAGCCGCGCGGCAATAACGCGCGCTTCCTCGCCGCTCAGCCGATCAACATCGGCGCCGCGATACCATCCGGACTGCGAGGCAAAATCGCTCAGTGCTTTCGCGAACTGCGCGCTGCGAAGCGCTCGCACTGCGATTCGATGCGTGCGAAAAACCGCGAGCACCGGATCGGCGCCATCCGTCCCGTTCCCCGCCACCTTCTTGACGACGGCGATCGGATTTCCGGCCTCGTTAAGCCACGCCTCGCAGACGCTCGGCGCGCGCTCGAGATCCTCCAATACCGGTCGAATCGCCGACCTGGACCGAATGCGCGGCGTTCTCAAGGAACTGGTCGCGCGCTGTGATGTGCGGCGCGGAAAGGTCGCATGCCCGATCATCGCCACGCTGACCAAGTGATGTCGCCACGCCCCCTGACGCGGCGAGCTTGACACCGTTCTGCAGTACAGGGTTTAAATTGCCATTGTGAGGAGGGTCGGCAAATGCAGGGATTGACGATCGGAAAACTGGCCGCCGCCGCCGGCGTCGGCGTGGAGACGGTGCGTTTTTATGAGCGCAAGGGTCTGATGGAGCGCCCCGGACGCCCCGCGACCGGCTATCGCGTCTATTCCATGGAAGCGGTGACGCGGCTTGCGTTTGTTCGAGAGGCGCAGGAAGTCGGGTTCACGCTGAAGGAGATCCGCGATCTTCTGGCGCTGCGCGCGAACCCGGCCACCGACTGCGCCGCCGTACGAGGGCGCGCCGCGGCGAAGGTTGCGCAACTCGAAACCAGGATCGCGCGGTTCGAGCGCATGCGCGCGACGCTCGGCGACCTGCTCGCCGAGTGCCCGGGACGCGGGGGACTTGATCAGTGTTCCATCGTCGAAGCGCTGTCCCAGCCGGCACTTAGTCCGCGCCCCGCCGGGCGCCGCAATCCAAGCGCGAGGGGATCCGCAATGAAAACCGCCGAACTGGCCATCCAGGGCATGCACTGCGAGGGCTGCGCGAAGACCATCGAGGCGCTTCTCGCAACGGAACCGGGCGTCAAGGCCGCGACCGCGTCCTTTGCAAACGGCAGCGCCCGCGTTCTCTACGATCCGGCCGCTTCGGATCCTGCGCGCCTCATGGCGGCGGTGGCGCGCGCCGGCTATCGCGTGACCGAAAACCGGTAGCTGCGCGGTGCCCGGCGGCGAAGTTACGACGTTCATCCTGTTGCCGATCGGTCTCGGGTTGTTCGGTTTCATCGAGCCCTGCGCGATCGGCTCGACCCTGCTGTTCATCAAGACGACCGAAGGATCGAGCGCTGCGACCAAGGCCGGACAGGTCCTCGCCTTTACGCTGAGCCGCGCCGTGTTCACCGGTTTGCTGGGCGCGCTCGCGGCGCTGATTGGATCTTTGTTCCTTGGCTTGCAGAAGGCGGTCTGGGTCATGCTCGGCGTCATGTACGCGGCGATCGGGATCCTCTACCTGACGGGACGGATCGGCCCATTGATGCGTTCGTTCGGCCCGCGGCTCGCAGCGCTGTCCAGTCCGCGCGGTTCGATCGCGCTCGGCGCGGTGCTCGGCCTCAATATTCCCGCCTGCGCGGGACCGCTGCTGCTCGCGCTGCTCGCCGCATCGGCCGCGGGAGGGGCAAGCGGCGCAACCATCGCCCGGGGGTTCCTGTCGCTCGCGCTGTTCGGGGCCGCCCTCTCGCTGCCGCTGGTGGCGGCGGTGATGTTCGCGAGTGCGCGGCGTGCGCTGGACTGGCTCGCGGCACTCACCCGGCGCATGCCCCTCTGGACCGGCGTACTGTTCGTCGTGCTTGGCGCGTGGTCGATCTGGTTTGGCCTTTACGTGTCGATCCAGTGACTTGCATTCTTCCACGCAGCCGTGCTTGACTCCGGATCTGGGTACGTCGCCTACGCTCAGGACAAGACCCGTCCTTTAACCGGAGGTTTGTCATGAGCGCCGTTGCCGAAGCTGCCGTTCCGTTGTGGAGCCACGAACCCGCGAGCCGTCCGGATCGCGTCCGCATCCGCGCCCGAATCGTCGGCATGCACTGCTCGCTGTGCACCGGGACGATCGAGAAGGCGCTCGCGCGCCACAAGGGCGTGGAGAAGGTCGCGGTCAGCCTCACCCACGAGCAGGCGCTCGTCGAGTACGACCCGCGCCTGGTGCGGCCGCAGGAACTGCTCCTGACGCTGCGGCAGATGGGCTACACCATTTCCGACCCGCGCAAGCTCCAGCCCTTCGAGGACGAGGAGCGCCAGCTCGTGCGCGAAGGCCGGCGTTTTCTCTGGGCAACGGTGTTCAGCCTCGGCTCGCTCACGCTCATCGCACGTCCGGGAGATTTCTGGTACGCGGTGCTCGAGGCTTTCGTGGCGCTATGCCTGCTCGGTCTGGTGTTTCTGGTGCTGCGCGCCGCGGGCCTCGCAAAGGCGATCGCGGGCGCATCGGCTGCGCTGGCGCTGGTCGTGGCCTTGTCCTGGCTCAGGCAAGCGGACCTGCTCGAGGGGTGGGACGCATGGATCGCAGCCGCGCTGGCGATCGCGGTCGTGTTCTTCCTCGCGCGCCACATTCTGGCGATGGCATGGCAGTCGCTGCGCCGCGGGATCGTCAACCAGCATGTTTTGCTTGAGGCAGCGGCCTTCGCGGGCCTCGCGGGCGGGGTGTATGGCCTTGCCGCGGGAGGGCCGGACTTCCCGACGGCGCCCTTCTTCTGCGTCGCCGTCATGGTCTGCAACTACCACATCTTCTCGGAATGGCTCTCCTTGATCGTCAAGACCCGGAGCTCGCAGGCAGTGAGGCGCCTGCTCGCGCTGCAACCCGAAACCGCGCGCGTACTGCGCGAAGGACGCGAAGCCGAGCTGCGCATCGAAGAGGTCCTCCTCGGCGACCTGGTGCGGGTGCGCCCCGGCGAGCGCATTCCGGTGGACGGGACGGTGGCCGAGGGACGCTCGGCGGTGGATCAGTCGCTCGTCACCGGCGAGCCCGTTCCCGTCGAGCGCGCGAGCGGCGACACCGTGATCGGCGGTTCGATGAACGGTCTGGGCACCCTGCTCGTGCGCGTCGGCGCGATCGGCGAGGCCAGCTTCCTGCAGCGCGTCGTACGCGAAGTGGAGGATGCGCGCGCGCTCAAGCCCGGCATGCTGCACTTGGTCGACCGGGTGTTGAAGGTCTACGCCCCAGTGGTGCTGTCACTCGCGGTGCTCGCCGTGGCGGGCTGGCTGATTCTGCCCGCGCTCGCAGGCGGCGTGCCCGATATCGAACGCGCGGTATTCGCCGGCCTGACGGTGCTGGTAATGGGTTATCCGTGCGCGCTTGGCATCTCGGCGCCGCTTTCCATCGTGCGCGGCGCCGGAGAGGCCGCCGAGCGCGGTATTCTCATGCGCACCGGCGAAGCCTTCCAGGGTTTGCGGCTCGCGACCCACGTGGTGTTCGACAAGACCGGCACCCTCACCGAAGGCAAACCGGCGCTGCGCGAGATTGAAACCGCCGGATCGTCCGAGGCGGAACTCCTCGGCGTCGCGGCGGCCGCCGAGGCCGTCTCCGAACATCCGCTTGCCAAAGCCGTGCTGAACGCCGCACTGGAGCGTGGCGTCGCGCCTGCCGGGCTCGAGAGCTTCGAGGCGGTCCCGGGGCGCGGCGTGCGCGTATGTTTGGAGGGCGAGGAGGTTCTCGTCGGCAATGCGCGTTTTCTGGAGGAGAGCGGCGTGCCGCTCGACTCGCTGCGATCCCGCGTGAAGGCGCTGGAGGAGACGGGCCGCACCGTCATCGTCGTGGCTCGCGGCGCCCGCGCACTCGGTCTGCTGGCGTTCGGGGATGCCTTGCGGCCCGGAGCCGCCGCGACCGTGGCCGCGCTGCGGCGCGCGGGCGTGCGCACGCTGCTCGTGAGCGGCGATAACGCCGCGGCCAGCCGCCGCGTCGCCGTGGAGGCAGGCGTGGACGAGACTTACGCGCAGCTGCTGCCGCAGGACAAGGCGGCGCTCGTTCGCAACCTTCAGCAGGCCGGCAATGTCGCCATGGTCGGCGACGGGATCAACGATGCGCCCGCGTTGATGCAGGCGAACATCGGCATCGCCATGGGCGGGGGCACCGACATCGCGATCGAATCGGCCGACATCGTCATCCTGAACAACCGCCTCGAGGCGGTGCTCGATGCGCGCGAGGTAAGCCGCTGGAGCTATCGCAAGATGGTTCAGAACGTCGGCCTCGCGGTGACGTTCAACGGCATCGGCGTGCCGCTCGCCGCGACCGGCCTGGTGTATCCAGTCTGGGCCATGGCGGCGATGGCGCTGAGCGTGACGGCGATTTTCTGCAACTCGCTCTGGGGCCGGCCGGGGATGTTCTTCCAAGCTGTTCTGAGCGTTGGACGTGCGCCGGCGCAGAAACGAATTTCGGACTTTTGTTCTTAAAACACAAGCGCTGGTGCGGCTGAGCGGTCAATTGGTGTATCTGTACCGGTACATTTTTCTCACGGATACTGCGCTCAAGCTACCTGATATGGACGCTGCACGGGCCGGCGCGGCGTAGGGCGTCCAACAGATCACGGCGTGCCGGAGTCAATTGCCCTACGAGATCCCTTGACTCTGTAGCACGGTACGGGATCTAGACAGCAGTCCACACCGGTGGCTTCGCCGGACCTCGACTCGCACGGCAATGCCAAACCGGCTTAACACTTTATGAATGATTACGCTGAGAAGCTGCTCCCCTGCATTCCACAGAAAGTTCTGGCGAGATGCCGCGATCCCGCATACAGATTTCTCGAGAAACAAGAGAGACCGGTCGCAGTCGTTTTCGTTGATGTCGAAGGTTGCACCCGGCTGTGCGAGGACCTCTCGCCAAAGGATATGAACCAGGTCATCGAAGCATACTTTTCGCGTTTCTTCGATGCGGTTGAAAGCGTTGGCGGCATAGTCAACGAAATAATGGGCGACGGCTTTATGGCAATTTTTGACGAAGGCGAGATCCGGGACGAGGCTCGTGCGGCGGTTTCGGCCGCTCCGATGATTCATCGGCAGACCCGCGAATTGAACGCGCAAAGATCACCAACGTCGCGTCGCGGCTTTGCGCGTTGGCCACCGGCGGCTCGATCCTGTTGAGCGCCGCTATTGCGAAACACATCGACGCTGTCGGTCACGCCATGCAGGCACTCGGCCCGCAGAATTTGAAAAATGTGAGCCGGCCAGTGCTGACTTTTCGATTGAGCGATGCCGGTACCGGCGTCTAACTCCCGTACCGAAGCCGGATTTCGCTCAGGATGAATCGTCGGCACCCCGGCGGGCTTTGCGAGCAGCGCGCGCCGCGAACCAGACATTGAGAACACTGGAGGCAATCAACGCCGCAATTCCGATGCCAGCCGCGATGCTGCTGCCAAACCAGATCGACGCAAACAGCACTAGCGCTGCTGCGACTCCCGCGCCGAGCGCCAGCCGGTTCCCGTGCCGGCGCATCCCGTCGTACAGACCGTAGAGGGTCAAGGCAAGAAATGCGACGAGCATCGGGATGAGTACGGCATCGTGGACGAGAAACCCGAGCCCCAATGCCGAGAGGATCGCGAGCAGCGCCGGAAAGCCGAGGCAGCACAGGGCAGCGAACAGCGACCCGCCCACCCCGATTTTGTCCAGGTGCCGTTTCCAGAACGTGGTACTGGAAGACGATGAGGACATGCTCTGGCTCCGTGAGTAGTATTGTTACATTCACCGTAGCCGCAATATTTGACTATGGCTGGACCGCGAGGCGACCTGCGCTTCAGACCATGTAGCTGATATCGGATGCACCGGTCGGATACGCGAAAATCGTCGTCTTCAGGTCCTCGGCTGTAAGGCCCTTGCGGATGGCCAACGCGAAGACATTGATCACCTCGTCGATGTGCGGTCCGATCAGGTGCGCGCCCAGGATCCGGTCGGTTCCTTCTTCGATGAGGACCTTGAACCCGTAAGTCGCCTCCGCGACATGCCGTGCTGTATACCAGCCCGACGCCTTCTCACTCCGCACCCGAAACTTGATCCCGTTCGCGCGGGCTTCCTTCTCGCTGATGCCGACAGAAGCGATGGGCGGGATCGTGAAAGCGACGCTCGGCACACCGAGATAGTCCGGCTTCTGATGATTGCCGTTAAGCATGTTCACCGCGGCGACCTTCGCGTCATGGTTCGCCACGGGCGTCAGCGGCGGGCCGCTCGAGGCCGCGTCACCGACCGCATACACCGCGGGGTTGGATACGCTCTGGAGGAACTCATTCAGCCTGAGGCGGCCTTTCTCGCTCTCCACGCCCGCCGCGGCAAGATCGAGCGGCTCCAGATCGGGGACGCGCCCGGCCGCATGCACCACGAGATCGGCTTCGAACACTTCAGAGCCTTCATTTGCGGTCGCGTGAATGGAGAGACCATCGTCACTCTTTTCTATGGCGGTCACACGCGTATTGAGCCGCACGTCGATCCCGATTTCGTGGAATTTCTCCATGAGCCAGCCGACGAGGCCCGGATCGAATGGGGTGAGCATGCGGTCCATCCGTTCCAGCACAGTCACTTGCGCGCCCGCCAGCGCCGCAATGCCGGCAAACTCGGCGGCGATGAAACCGCCGCCAAGCAAGGCGATCCTCTTTGGCAGTTGGTCGAGCTCGAGGAACTCGGTGCTCGTGATGACATGCTCCTCGCCCGGAATGCCCAGGCGCATCGGCACCGCGCCGGCCGCGATCAGGATGAAACGACCCTCGAGCACCTCGCCGCCGACTTCGACCGAGTGAGGCCCGCGGAACTTGGCGCGACCGTGATAAGCATCGATGCCATTTTTCGCGAAGCCTTTCTCCTTCATCGGCGGCACGGGCTCCGTGAAGGTGCGCTTGAACTTGATGAGGTCGTTCCATGCAATGACTGGCTCCCCACCCGCGATACCATGACCGCGCATTCGGCGGGAATGGTCGATCGCTTCCGCTGCGCTGACCAGCACCTTTTTCGGATCGCAGCCGCGCAGCGCGCAGGTGCCGCCGAAGGGCAGGTGGTCGATCACCGCCACGCTCCATCCGGCTGACCGGCAGCGTGACGCGGCGCCGGATGCGCCCGTTCCGCTTCCGATGACGACGAGGTCGTATTGTTTGGTCACCTTAGTCCTCCTCAGAGAATTCGGTCGGCCTGAGGCGACCTACCGCTCGTCCGGCAGCGGCCGATGTCCGAGCTTCACCGCGTCCGCAAAGGCAGCGTATGCCGGGGCATCCAATCGTGTACGCGCGGCAGCAAGGACAGCGCTGGCGAGACGCCTTTTCCTCGCCGCTGGCGACTGCGTCGGATTGCGAATAAGCTCATGCACGCACGCCTCCGCAACCGCCATCTCGAGCGCATCGACCTGAAGCTCCGGTAGGGCCGCTCTGGTGCGCAGTCTCGTCACCAGCCGCGCGGCAATGATGCGCGCTTCCTCGCCGCTCAGCCGATCAACATCGGCGCCGCGATACCAGCCGGGCTGCGAAGCAAAATCGCTCAGCGCTTTCGCGAACTGCGCGCCGCGAAGCGCTTGCACGGCGATTCGATGCGCGCCAAATACCGCGAGCACCGGATCGCCGCCCTGCGTCCCGCTCCCCGCCACCGTCTTGACGACGGCGATCAAAATCCCGGCCTCGTTAAGCCATGCCTCGCGGATGCTCGGCACGCGCTCGAGATCCTCCAATACCGGCTTGGCACGCAGCCCGCATCCGATCACGGGTGCGGCTTCGCATCGAAGCCGCACCTGATACACACTGATCTTGCCGCAAACCGGCACGCGTGCGGCGTTGCACCGGCAACTTTCGGCGGATTTGGGCTTCATGCCGCTCATCCGGCGCAGCACGAAAGCCGCTTCACGTCCATGGTGAAGGTCTGCGCGCAGAGCTTGATACCCTCGACCATGGTGAGGTACGGGAAAAGCTGCCCGGTAAGGTCGGCAATGGTCATGTTGGCGCGCATCGCGAGCGCGGCGGTCTGGATGATCTCGCCGCCTTCGCTTGCCAGGATCTGCGCCCCGATCAACCGGCCCGAGCCCTTTTCCGCCACCAGCTTGATGAAGCCGCGTGTTTGGAAGTTCACAATCGCGCGCGGCACGTTGTCGAGCGTCAGGGTACGGCTCTCCGCCTCGATGCCGCGTTTTTGCGCCTGCGCTTCGCTCAGCCCCACGGTCGCGACCTGCGGATCGGTGAACACCACAGCGGGCAGCACCGAAAGGTCGAGCCGGGCATCGCCCCCGGTCATGTTGATCGCCGCGCGCGTGCCGCCTGCGGCTGCGACATAGACGTATTCCGGAGAGTTCGTGCAGTCGCCGGCCGCGTACACACCCTCGGCGGTCGTCCGCATGCGCTCGTCGACCACGATTGCGCCGTTCGCGTCGGTCCGAACGCCTGCGTTCTCCAGACCGAGCAACCCGGTATTCGCGCTTCGCCCGGTCGCAATGAGCAGGCGGTCGCCCGCCAGTTGTTCAGAGCCGGTGTCCAGGATAAACCGGTTTCCCTCGAATCGAACGCTGCGCAGCGTTGTATGGGTCAGTACGCGCATGCCTTCGCCTTCGAGCACTTGCGCGAGCTCGGCGCCGATCGCGGGATCTTCCTTCGACAGCAGCGTCGAGCGTGCCACCAATGCGACCCGCGAACCAAGACGGAGAAAGGCCTGCGCGAGTTCGAGCGCGACCACGGATCCGCCATAGACGATCAGATGCTCGGGCAGGTCCTCGGCCACCAGCGCTTCGGTGGAAGTCCAGTACGGCGTGCCCTTAAGGCCAGGCAACTCCGGAATCGCGGGCGATGCGCCTGTAGCGACCAGGATGCGATCGGCACGCACCCTTTGCGTTTTCCCGCCCGCCAGCGTCACCGCGAGCGTGCGCGCATCCTCGAAGCGCGCGATACCGCGCAGCAGCCGGATACGGTCGGCCCGGCTTTCAAGGATGGATTCATATTTCGCGTGGCGCAGCTCTTCGACCCGCGCCTGCTGTTGCGCCACGAGCGCACGGCGATCCACCGCCGGCGCCTGCCGCCCGATGCCGGAAAACGGATGCTCCGCAATAAGGTGCGCGATGTGCGCGCCCCGGATCATGATCTTCGAGGGCACGCAGCCGACATTGACGCAGGTTCCGCCAATTGTGCCGGCCTCGATCATCGTCACCGACGCGCCTTCGTCCGCGGCGCGCAGTGCCCCGGCGAATGCCGCGCCTCCGCTGCCGATGACCGCGATATGCAACTTCTTGCCGCCAACCTTACGCGATTCGGGCACGCCTGCAGCTGGCGCCTTCGCGCTATAGCCGATCCTGGAGATGGCCGAAGTCAAAGCGTCAAGCGAAGCGTCGTCCCCAGTCGAGACTTTCGCGGTGCCGTCGGCATACGAAACCTCGACGCCCTGCACGCCGGGCACGCCTCTGAGCGCCTGCTCGACGTGACGCGCGCAACCATCGCACGTCATGCCTTTGACTTCGAGCGAAACGACGCTCATGTCATTTTCCGGGCTTGACGCTCGACGGATAGCCTGCCCGTTTGGTCGCCTCCATCAGCTTGTCGATTGCGGTCTTCGCATCGTCGAAAGTGACCACGGCCTCCGGCGGCTCAAGCGTGGCCTTCACCTTCTCCACGCCGGCAATTTTCTCCAGCGACTTTCGCACGGTGATAGGGCATGCGGCGCAATTCATGTCGGGCACCGAAAGCACAACGGTCTTTTGCGCAGCCCCGGCGGGTGACGCGAACCCGGCAGCGGCAAACGCGAGTGCGGCAAACAATGAACGTTGTTGCATCGTATATCTCCTAATAAAAGAGCGGGGCAAGGTACGGGAATCCGAGCGCAATCAGCACGAGTGCCGACACCAACCAGAACATGATCCGGTAGACGCGGTTGGTTTGCGGCAACGCACACAGCGTCCCGGGTTCGCACTGAACGGCGGCGGGCGCGCGGTAAATCTGGCGCCATGCCAACCCCATGAAAACGAGTGCCGCGCCGATGAACACCGGACGCAAAGGCTCGAGCAGGGTAAGGTTCGAGATCCACGCGCCGCTCACGCCGGCCATGACGAGGACCAGCGGTCCGAGACAGCACACTGACGCAAGGACTGCCGCGACCAGCCCGCCCGCGAGGGTTGCCTTCCGCAATCCGTCCTGTTCCGGCATCACCGGACTGTCCGGCTTGACGGCCGAATCCATCTTGATTGCATCCATGGCGATCTCCGCAACTATTCCGACGGGGGTTACTCTAACCTCCGTAGTCGTGTACGGAGTCAAGCCCTGTTTGCTTCATCCTTTTCGAGGATTTGTCGCCCTATGAGTGCCGCCATGACCATCGGTCGGATCGCTGCAGCCGCCGGCGTCAACGTCGAAACCATCCGCTTCTATCAGCGCTCGGGTCTGCTTGCGGAGCCGACGAGGCCGCTTGGCGGCGTGCGTCGCTACGGCGATGAGTTCGTCGCACGTCTGCGGTTCATCAAGCGTGCGCAACAGCTCGGCTTTTCACTCGCCGAGGTACAGCGCCTCCTGGTCCTTGAAGACTCACAGAGCTGTGGCAAGGCGCGCTCGCTTGCCGCGGAGAAACTCGCGCTGGTCGAGGCTCGAATCGCCGATCTAGACCGAATTCGCGGCGTTCTCAACGAACTGGTCGCGCGCTGTGACGCACGGCGTGGAAAGGTCTCGTGCCCGATCATCGCTACACTGACCGGGTAATACTGATAGTAGTTCAGTGGCGTTCGTTTTTGCTGAAGTCGGGGAGCGAACTAGCCTGAAGTTCCTCGGTTCGATTGCTCGTTTTTGCGCGCCCGCGCCTTGCGATCTACGCCGACGGGTACCACTCGCGGCTGGTGGACGCGCTGGCCAACGACTACCCCGCGATGCGGGCGTTGCTCGGCGAGAGCGCTTTCAACGCGGCAATGCGGGAGTACGTCGTTGCGCATCCGTCGCGCTGCGCGAATCTGCGCTGGTACGGCGACGGTCTCGCGCGCTTTCTTGCGCGTTCGCCGCGCTGGCGCACGCGGCCGGTGCTTGGCGAGCTTGCAGCCTTCGAGTGGGCGTTGGGGCTCGCCTTCGACGCCGGGGATGCGCCTTGGCTCGAAGCCGGGCAGGTTGCGCGCATTCCGGCCGGGGACTGGCCGGACATGCGTTTCGCGCTCCATCCGTCCGCGCGGCGGCTGAACCTGCGCAGCAACGCGCCGCGGATCTGGCAATGGACCGAAGACCGCGGGCGCAAGCCGAAAGAGGTCCTCTTCGAGGAGCCGGTCGCGTGGCTCCTCTGGCGCAAGGAACAAACGCCCTTCTATCGCGTGCTCGCCCCTGATGAAGCCTGGGCGCTGGCGGCGATCGGTCGCGGACGCAGTTTCGGCGCGGTTTGCAACGGATTGCGCGGATTCGCGGGCGACGCGGGCGCGGCGCAGCGCGGCGCCCAGCTGCTGCGCAACTGGATCGCCGAGGAACTCCTCTGCGCTGGGGATCCGGCCCGGTGATGAGCTCGGCGGAGATCGAAGCCTCGACGCCGTAATGTACCGGTACCGGTACACCAACTTCCCGATGAGGGGCTCTGGCGTTTATTCTAAGAAATTGAAAGTCCGACTTTAAGACGTAAACCCAAGGCCGGCGCGCACGGTCTCCTGCTGAATCCAGTGTCGTTCGCTCGCGCAGCTTAACCGCCGCGGTAGGCGCTTTCGTGATCGAAATGCAGGGCGAGAAAACGGATGTGCTCGCCATCGTGCATCACGACCGCGCGGCATTGGCGCGTGACGCGGATCGTGTACCGGCCCTTTATCGATTTCAGCTCCTCCCACTTCAATCCATGGTCGGAGTAGACCTGTTGCCAATCGAGCGCCGAGACTTTGCGCAGCGTCTTGACCGCCTGAGGCAGTTCGTCCGAGTCAAGGGCGGGGAGCTGAGCTTGAAAATCGGGAAAATTCAGATCGAGGCGGACTGTTCCAGTCACCCGCGTGCGCGCGAGCGCTTTCCCGCGCCCTTTACGAGCTTGTCCAACACCGTCTCGGATGGCGGTGTGCGAGCTGCCCATTCATCGGCGCGGCGAAGCTGTTCGCGCATGGCCGGCGCATGCACCCAGGCCTCCCCGGCAGGGACAAGCTGCATGGGCCGCAACAGCACTGCGCCGTCCGGCTGGTGTTCCATCT
>Ga0163151_10001746_pt1 | contig 35879 bp, 28 predicted proteins | sample OliLakLV19MP5IB2_FD_145596 | JGI IMG/M metagenome (GOLD analysis project Ga0163151, IMG submission 145596) | Freshwater microbial mat bacterial communities from Lake Vanda, McMurdo Dry Valleys, Antarctica - Oligotrophic Lake LV.19.MP5.IB-2 | ecosystem: Environmental > Aquatic > Freshwater >... | reverse complement strand
ACAGCCCTTATGCCGAAGGTCTTCGGAAAGCGATTGAGCGCGGCGCCATTGACGGCACGCCGGCCTATGGATGGATCAATGCGCGGCAAACCCTGAAGAACGAGTTTCGAATATTCCTGGCTGAGCCTGGCACGACTGAAACCGGACGTTAACCGATGAACTTGGAAAGACTGCAAGGAACATGGCGCAATGGCGCCGCCACGATTACCGTGAACGGAGATCGCTTCACTACAGCGCAAATGGGCGCCGAGTACACCGGGCGCGTCGAACTCAACGAGTCGGTGACGCCAAAGGCGCAAGTCCTGCATTTCGAAACCGGACCGGAAGCGGGTAATACGAATTATGGGATTTATGAATTCGCCGGCGAGGAATGGCGGTTCAGTCTCAACATAACCGGCGGGCCGGCGCCGAAGGAGTTCGTGGCCGTGCAGACTATGGAACGAGGGCAACCCCCAGCGGCGCCAAATGGCACAGTGCCGGTATCGGAATTGCAAGGCAAATGGGCGATGCTCTCTTGCTTCCGCGCGGGCGACCCACTGCCCGCGTCGTTTGCGATACAAGGGAGGCGGACGATCGCGGGCACGCAATCCACGCTCTATTTCGGCCCCCAACTTTTCATGCAAAGGACGTTGAGCCGCGACGGCCCGGGCGCCATTCGTCTCCAATTCTCGAGCGGTGAAGCGCCGCAACTGGGCATCTTCGAACTCGTGGGCGACAAGCTCAAAACCTGCATGAGCGCTTTCGGGCAGCAGCGGCCTACCGCTTACGCCTCGTCGAAAGAAGGCGGCGAAACCTATGCCCTCTGGAAACGCCGTTAGCCCAACGCATCAAGCATCGCTGTCACCGGGACGGCGAGGGTCCAAGCCAGTTGTTCATTTTCCGCCCCGCCCATATCCGAGACCACAAAGATCAGGAACGATGAAGCCTCGAATCCGGCAATCTGGAATCTCGGGACGTCTTCAGTAAACACACCCATGACGCGCCGCAGCGAACTCGTCGCGAACGTCTCACCGGGCTGCTTGCGAGCCATCACGAGCGACACGGTTTTTTCATCCGGACTCCGCATTACGAGATGAATGAACAAGCGGCCTTGGGCCTTGCACTCATGCCCCGCGACCACGCGATAGCCCGCCGGAATGTGCGACATCACGGGCCGGTAAGGCGCCGGCAATTCTTCCGGCGCGGCCTGTTTCGGCCATTTCCGGAACACCGCGCAGTGAACATGATCGGACAATCCGACGCGCATGATGCGGCTGACCGTGTCCGGCAACGCCCAAAAATAAGCGCTTTCCGCCATGCGGTTTTCCGCCCACGGCACCGCCCAGTAAGATCCCACCGCTATCAAGAGCACCGCGGCTGCGGCGTACATTCGCCAATTGGAGCTCCGCGGAGCGGCGAGCGAGGCCCGGACGCGCTGTTGCAGTGCCGCGTCCACGGGCGACGACCGTACGGCTCGTTGCAATTCCACTCGCACCCGTTCCCGCAACGCAGCCTCGCCGCGGCAGGCTTCGCACTCGGCCAAATGCGCCAAGTCCATCGGCCCTGGCTCCCGGTCCAGGTTCAACAGCGCCCGCTGGCAATCCGGTTTCATCGGCCGGCCTCCTTCGAAACCAACAGTTCCCGCATCGCCTTTCGCCCCCGGCTTAACCGCGACATGACGGTCCCAATCGGCACGCTCAAAATATCCGCGGCTTGTTTATAGGCAAACTCCTCAACATCAACCAGCAGGATAACCGCGCGGAAGTCGCTGGGAATCTTGTCCAGTGCGGCCAGCAGATCCTCATCCGTCAAGCGCTCCGGGATGGGCGGCGTGTAGGCCGCGGTGGCTTCGGTGTAGTCGTCCATGGGCTGCATCACCGCCAGCCGGAACCATTTCCGCCGGTAATGGTGGATGCAGTGGAACAGAATTTTATACAGCCATGCGCGGCAATTCGTCCCGGATTCAAAACGCCCGAACGATTTCCAGGCTTGCAGATAGACGTCCTGGACAACATCTTCGGCCCGCACGCGGTCGCCCATGATTCGCGTCGCCGTCCCCACCAGATCCCGCAAATGCGGCATCGCTTCGCGCTCAAAGCGCTGCTCGATAGTCGTCGCCAGAAGCTGTTCTTCGGCCCGGTTCATCCAAATTCCTGTTGCTTCCGCTACGGCCATTGCAACATAGATAGCCGGGTGAGCGTGTGAATTATTCCCCCGCGCCGCGATTCTTCAACAACGCCGGCCAATTGACTATCACTTCCAGGGGTTGCGATCGTTGACTGCCCGCCGCCAGCACAAGAAACCGTATGCCATCTGGAGCTACCGCATAGGGCTGTAAGAAGAGGTCCGAGGGAATCGCGAACAGTTCGCGAGGCGCAGATGGCTGAACGGAATTCGCGTCGAGCTTCACGCTAACCGCCATCAGCTTCGATTCCGGTGTCAGATAGTATAGATCTCTACCAGACGGACTCCATTCTGGATACAGGCCCCCTCCTGATGAGATCTGCCTCTTCCCATGCGGCCCCGGGTAAGCTTGGAGATAGACCTCATGCTGGCCCGACTCGTCCGATTGGTAAGCGACCCAACGCGGATTCGGTTCCGGAGAGAATCTACCTGAAACTTCGTTGAATCGTGTCCGGAGATAGAGCCGGGCTTTGGCGGGCTCGGGTTTACCCTCGGGCCCAACGGGCATCACCCAAAGATCCCATTTTGAGTCCGGAGCGCGTTCCTCGTAGAGCACCAAGCGGCCATCGCGCGACCAGTCCTCGGGAATTTGCGGGTTTGGCGACGCGGTGACCCGCTCTTCTGTCCCGGCCCCGTCCGACGATTTTCGGAAGAGGTTTTGCGGGGAGCCAGCTTGGAACATGACCTGCCGGCCATCCGGCGACCAGATTGGAGAGGCGCCCGGCGCCCCCAGAAAGGTAAACTGGGTCCAGGCGGCATGAAGAACATCCATGATCCAAAAGTTAAAGCCGCCCTCCGACCGGCGACGCGACAGTACCCGCCGTCCGTCGGGGGAGAGCCTGAACATTAAAACACTCCCTGGCTGCCCCAGTGTACCCGCGGGCTTGCCAGCGTGATCGAACCAAATAAATTGCCGGCCACCGAACGGTGTGGCGTAGAACAATACTCCGCGCTCCGCGGCAGCAGTCAAATAGCCGAATCCGGTGGCGCCCGCCGGCACCGCGACGGGCGTTGGTTCACCGGACAGTTGGAGACGGTCTCCATCAAGGCGCTGAGCCATCAGTGTGGACCCTCGCAACCAAAGCAGGTGGCCGTCCGCATATAGGCCGCTGCTGTCGGCGGAAACGAGCCGGATAGTTTCCTTCGGATTGGCCAGAGAAGTCAGGTAGATTCCCGAATTGTTTGGCTTGGCGGAGCGGACCCTAAACAGAATGCGCCCTCCCGGGAGCATTTGGGGCTGCAGATGATCCAAGTCCCCGCGGCCGGCATCAAGCGTGGTCAGCGGCTCTGGTGTGCCACCGGACGCCCGGACGCGCTGGAGCCCCTTAACGCCGCCGCCGAAGACAATTACGCCATCCGTGTTCCACGTACCGAATGAACCAAAGGCGTCACAAATCGTGACGGGGCTTCCGCCTGCCACATCGACCCTAACCAATTTGACGATGCTGGCCCAGAACGCGATGGACCGGCTGTCCGGCGACCAGAAAGGCCAACGCGCATTTTCGGTGCCTGGCAATCGGCGCGCCTCCGCGCCATCGAGCGGCCGAACCCAGATTTCGGCACTTCCCTGAACGGTGGCCACATATGCCAGCGTTCGCCCGTCCGGCGACACGGCCAGGCCATTCTCTGGATTGATCCTCCCGCCTTCCGGAGGCGCGATCTGCAATCGGATAATTCTCTCGTCAATCGTTGTCTGGCTGACTCTCGAAATACCCCAGCCAATCAGTGCGCTAATCCCTATCATCGCCGCGGCCGCCGGCCAGAGCCGGCGCTTCGGCTTCTGGGCAGAGGCGGGTTGTTGCTCCATCGCCCAAACCAGATTGCGCTTCAGGTCGAGCGCGGTCTGAAAGCGGTTGTCCGGGTCTTTGGCAAGACACGTGCGAATGACGCGGTCAAGCGGCGGGCTTACTTGCAGCGGGGCCGGTTCGCGCTCCAGAATCGCAGCGATGACGCTCGCCGCGGAAGCACCCGTGAAGGTTCGCTTCCCCGAGAGCATTTCATAGAGCACGCAGCCAAAGGCGAAGATATCGCTGCGGGCGTCGACCGGCTTCGCCTGCAACTGCTCCGGCGACATATATTGCAACGTGCCGAGAATCTGCCCCTCACCCGTTAAGCGCTTCGTCATAGTGGCATCAGTCTGCCCGAGCGGGGCTTCCTGTTTGGCAAGGCCGAAATCCAGCAGCTTAATGCCCTGCTTAGTAACCAGGATGTTGCCAGGTTTCAGGTCGCGGTGAATGATGCCCTTCCGGTGCGCGGCGTCCAGCGCGTCCAGAATCTGCCCGGCGTACTCGACGGCTTTCTCCACAGCCAACGGGCCTTTAAGCGGACTGCCCTCCGCCAACTCCATGACCAGATAATTTGGCCCCACATCGTAAAGCTGGCAGATATGGGGATGGTTCAACGCGGCCACCGCGCGCGCTTCGCGCTCAAACCGCTCAGTAAACTCAGCCTTTGAAACTTTCACGGCAACGACCCGATCCAGCCGCGTATCCCGCGCCTTCCAAACCTCCCCCATCCCGCCTTCGCCGAGCGGCGATAGCAGTTCATAGGGCCCCAGTTTTTCGCCGGCGGATAGTCGCATCGCGTTCGAATTATTTTATCTTGACGAGCCGCTCTATTTCCGACGGATCAAGTCGAAGCCCTTCTCGAAGGCCTTTAGTTGCAATTAAAACCGCAGCACCTCTCGCTCTTGAGAGTCGTCTCGAACCAATTCCTGTCGCTCTCCCACAGACATCAGTTGTTTCCCGAGAAACCCGCTTACGATTTCGGCATCGTCACCGGTGACGATGGCTCCGACGTCCGATCCCAACAGGAAAGCGTTGGCATACTCGATGTCATCCAGTTCCGCGGCAAGTACATCGTCGCCAAATATGCGATCGCTTTCCGCTTCATAACGGCAAAGCAGCGATGCCAGATCGTCGAGGTCTTTCCGCCGGCGATTGGGATCTTCTGTGTAGGCCACAATCTTCAACAGCGCAATTACCGGTGGCGGGGCGACTCTAAACCGAACATCGGGCGCAAAAAGAAACAGCACGGATCGAGCAAACGCATGATCGAGACAGGCCAGGCTCATTGTGAACTGACTTTCCGGCCAGACGAGTTGCTTGGAAGCGCGTAGTTTCGGACCGGCGGGTATCAGGTCAACCAATGTGGCTTTCGGTCCGCGCCAGCGATGTTCCGTGCCAGATTCCCGGCTCCAGCCGTGAGTTCTGAGCCGCGCCGGAAAAGTTGCAAAGTCTTCCAGATCAAGCGCCACGACGAGATCGACGTCCCGTGTGAATCGCCTGAGATCGATAAAGCAAAGAAGCGCGGCAGCCCCGATGATCGCGACCTCGGCGGCAAACTCTTCCGCAACAGCGTGCAGTTGCGTGAGATCTTCCAACTGCTCAGCGGTCAGCATGGCATTAGGTCAGGAACTTCGTCCGAAATTCTTGCGCGGCCTCGTGAGCGCGGGGATCTTTACCACTCAAGAGTTCGGCATAGATTAACCACGGCGCGGCCAGCTTATGCTTTTCTCGTTCATCCCAGAAAACGACGTCTCCGAACGCGCTCAAGATGGTAACCGGGCCGTCACGATCCGGAAGAAGGCGAAGCTGCCGCGCGATTGCACGGGTTGACGGTTTGAGAAACAGGGTTACCTCGGGGCCTCGATAGAAGTGCTGAAGCAGGTCAGCCGCCGGGCCGCCGCTAAGCGAATACTGGACATCTGGCGGCCTGTCCCGGCGGAGACGGTTGAGGAAGGATTCCGCCGTCTTTTCCGCTGGGCGAAACGTGCCAAGATTGAGCTTAGGACGGAGCACTTGCGCATATCCCAATACCAGGCGGCCGGCCAGCAAGCTCATCGGCCCAAGCTGATACCGATTGCCGGCCCTTGTGATTAGTCCTTCCGCGATCATTTGATGCCGGGCCTGCGCCGCCTTACTTTTACTAATTCCAGCGGCGCTTTCCAGCCGGCGTACCGGCCAGTCGAGAGACTCAGGATGGGTGACGAATTGAAAAAGCAACTGGAGTTGCGCCGGGCTGTCCGGGCGCCGTTCAGACACCGGCTCCGGCTGCGGCAGGCCTATCGCCGTCCAGTTGTACGCGTCGCCAAGTTCGAGGTGTACGTTACCAGCATCGTCGGCGAAATTTACTCTTGCGGCGATGAGGGCTTCCGCGGCCTGCCGGGAGATGTGCCGGGCGAGAATTATGGATCCTTGTTTCTGGCCGGGCCGCCGCGGGCTCAGCCACGCAAGCAGGCGCGAAACGCCGGTATGCGGCAAATAAGATCGCCTGGCTTCGACTAAGAGCTGGAAGCGACCGTTCGGAGTCGTTATGTCAAGCATGTCCACGAATAGTGGACAGAGAGAAATACTGGACAATCAATTTCGCCACACGGTCGACGCTCCTTGCAACCGCGCCCCCGGTGGCATACTGAAATCAGGAGAAACATCATGGCACAAGAAAGTGGCGACAAAGTAGTGTGGTTCCTGGCCGGGGCGGCCATCGGGGCGGCCATCGCTCTTCTCTATGCTCCCGCAAGCGGAGAAGAGACGCGGGCGAAACTGCTCGACAAGGCGAACGAAGGCCGTGACCTTCTCGGCGACCGTGGCCGCGATCTTATGGATCGCGGACGCGAACTTTACAGCAAGGGCAAGACCATGGCCGACGATGCCGCCGAAATGCTGGAGCGCGGCCGCAAAATCGTCGAAGGCTAGCCAATGACCGCGCCGGCGCTTGCGGCCTACGCCATCGAACCGTATTCGGATTACAGCTTGCCTGCCAACCGGCAGCGTCAGCAGGAAGCCATCGCCGCCGTGCGCGGCGAGCTCGGTCGCGACTATGAAAACTGGATTGCGGGGCGGGCCGTTCGGACCGGGCAGTGGCTCGCCTCCGTCAACCCGTCCCATCCGTCGGAAATTATTGGCCGGCACGCCAAGGCCGATGCCGATCAGGCCCGACTGGCCGTTGAGGATGCCCACGCCTATTTCAGCGAATGGGCCTTCACGCCTGTCGAAGTGCGCGTCGAAATCCTCGTCAAAACGGCCGCGATTCTACGGGCGCGAAAAGCGGAGTTCAACGCCTGGCTGATTCTGGAATCCGGTAAATCGTTCGCCGAGGCGGAAGCCGACACCGCCGAGGCCATCGACTTTTGCGAATACTACGCGCGCCAAATGCTGCGGTACGCCGCGCCCGATCCCGTTGTGCAAATGCCCGGCGAAAAGAGCGAAATGGTGTATCTGCCGCTCGGGGTGGGCGTGGTGATTCCGCCGTGGAATTTTCCGCTTGCCATTCTCGCCGGCACGACCGTCGCCGCACTCGTTTGCGGCAATACGGTAGTTTTAAAGCCATCGAGCGAGACGCCCATCATCGCCGCGAAATTCGTCGAAGTCCTCCGCGAAGCCGGTCTTCCCCCGCGCGCTTTGAATCTTTGCGTTGGCAGCGGCGCGGAAGTCGGCGACACGCTGGTCACCCATCCCAAGACTCGGTTTATTTCTTTTACAGGATCCCGCGAAATCGGTCTACGTATCAATGAGCTTGCGGCCCGGCCCGTGCCCGGGTGTATTTGGATCAAGCGCGTTGTCGCCGAAATGGGCGGCAAAGATGCGATTCTCGTCGACGACGATTCCGACGTTGAGGCCGCCGCCGCCGGAGTCGTCCAATCGGCCTTCGGATTCCAGGGGCAGAAATGCTCCGCCTGCTCCCGCGCCATCGTCCACGAAGCAGTTTACGACCGGTTTCTGGACCTCGTCAAAGCCAGAACCGAAGCCATTACCCAGGGCCCCGCTGATGACCCGGCGAATTACATGGGCCCCGTCATCTCGGCCCAAGCCAAACAGACGATCAGCGCCTATATCGAGACCGGAAAGTCTGAAGGGCGCTTGATCACCGGCGGCAACGCGGTTCCCGGCGACGGATACTTCCTGCAGCCGACCGTAATCGCCGACGTCGACCGCAAAGCGAGAATTTTCCAGGAGGAGATTTTCGGACCCGTCCTGGCTGTCACCAAGGCCCGCGATTTCGACCATGGTCTAGAACTCGCTAACGACAGCGACTACGGCCTCACCGGCGCCGCCTATACCCGCAACCCGGCGAAGCTGGAAAAGGCTCGCCGCCACTTCCACGTTGGCAATCTATACCTAAACCGAAAATGCACCGGCGCGATGGTCGGCGCGAACCCATTCGGCGGCTTCAACATGTCGGGGACGGATTCCAAAGCCGGCGGCCCGGATTACCTGTTGCAATTCCTGCAAGCCAAGTCAATCGCCGAGAAAATCAGTTAGACTAAGGCTACCCCGATGCGGAGGGGACTGCATAATTCCGAACACAAGGTCAAATCCGACCGACGTGCCGAACGGGCGCTCCAAACCGGAGCGCCCGTTCTCTTTGTGTGCCGAGCAGGTTCGACAGCTTGAAGGTGGAAGTCCTTTTCACAACCTGATGGAGGTGAAGTGATAGCGAAGCGCAAGGGCGTCGTCGCGAGGCGGGGTCTGAAAGAAGCGTGGAGCAAACGCACGAGCCAATGTACAAGAACCGGATCAGAGGCATACGGTGCCGGACGAGCGGGCACATGATCGCGAAGTCCATATCCATAAAAGGCGCTGATTGTAAATTCGGCGGTTGCGTGCGGAAGGCGGTCGAACTTACCTCGGGAGATCTGCCGTTTGTCCCGGAATCGGGACTGAGGCAGAATATCCAGCTAGCTCACAGCGAAAGCGTTGTGGGCAACCCATCAAATGGTGTTGGCCTGCGACCAGAAGGATAGAGGTGAAGCCTCGAAGGACCTGGGCGAAGGGACTGAATCGCTTGCGGCGAAGCGCGGGACGGAAAGCCCGGCCATTGGCGAACAGTTGATGGAGGAAGTCTGTGAGCGGGAAAACTGCAAGCAGGCATTGAAACGAGTCAAGGCCAACAAAGGGAGTCCGGGAGTGGATCGGATGACGGTCCAGCAGCTACCGGAGTACCTGAAAGAGTACTGGCCAGCAATCCGGGAACAGTTGCAGAGTGGAACCTATAAACCGGAACCGGTGAAGCGGGTAGAAATCCCGAAGCCGGGCGGAGGGGTGCGCAAGCTTGGCATCCCAACAGTGTTGGATCGATTCATCCAACAGGCGGTGATGCCGGTTTTGCAACGCAAGTGGGACGGGACATTTTCCGAACACAGCTATGAATTTCGCCCTGGGCGAAGCGCGCATCAGGCGGTGGAGCAGGCGCAGCAGTAGATCGCCGAAGGCTACCGCTGGGTGGTGGATCTGGACTTGGAGAAGTTCTTCGACCGGGTGAACCACGACAAACTGATGGCGAAGATCGCTAACAAGGTCGGCGACAAGCGAATGCTGAAGCTAATCCGGGCGTTTCTGACGGCTGGAGTGATGGAGGATGGGCTGGTCAATCCGGTGGATGAGAGCACGCCGCAAGGCGGGCCGTTGTCGCCCTTGTTGTCGAACATTGTGCTCGATGAGATGGACCGGGAGTTGGAGCGGCGCGAACTGCGGTTTGCGCGGTATGGGGACGACTGTAACCTTTACGTTCGCAGCCCTCGGGCCGGGGAACGGGTGATGGCAAGCATCACGCGGTTCCTTTCAAAGCGTAGCGTCGATCCCGGCTGTCCCGGAAACATGCCGCCAAACGAGGCGCCAGATTCAGCTTGGGGCCGTTTGCCGCAACAGAAGACCCCGCCGTCAGAAGTCGTTGCCGAACCCGTGAAGCCAGCGGCCACCGGACGTGAAAAATAAGCGGCAAACTCGAAGCTGGATTGGGTACACTCTGTCATAGCGAAAGCCGTTGTCCTTTGGTCCGTAACTGCTTGTGTCGAAACTCAGTGATGCCAGAATCAGCGGCTTTTTGCTATTAATTTGTGAGCTATCCGGGTTAGCGCAAGCGCCTTCTTAACTTGCGTTACCGCCTCATTGATATTGCCGGTTTCAAGCAGCGCCCGGCTGCAGTGATAGAGCGGGTTCGCTAAGCGCGGCCATTGCGCCGGTCGTCTGCTTCGTGATGATGGTGGCGACCGCGGCCGCGACCGTCAACAGCGCCAGCGGCAACTCTTCCAATAGCAAAGCGCGCACCAATGCTGTGTTCCAAAGGTTAAGCGGCCAGAGATCCAGAATCAGGAACGCCACTGGGAGCGTCGCAAGCATAGGCTTAGCCATGAGTCCGAGTACGAAGAAGGTAACTACAAACAGGTATCGAGTCGGCTCATTCGGCCCTTCGGTATAGCGCACATACGCCCACGCGGTCAGCAGCCAGAACAGCGAGCTGAGAACATCTTCCGCCCGGTCACCCAGGCCACCGATTCGACACGGAGCGGATGCACGGCGAAGATCGCGGCGGCGGCGGCGCAAGGCCAAACGGGCAGTCGCAGTCGGCGCCGGACGAGGAAGAAAATCGACGCGTTCAGCGCATGCAACAGAGCGTTCACGAGAAGGTGGGCGGCGGGGTCCATGCCGAAGACCGTGACGACGGCCATGTGCGAGAGATAGACCAACGGCTGCCAGTTGATGTAGCTGATAGTGAGGGCCTAGCGAATGCTGTCCGCGGTGAGGCCCGCGCGGACGTGTTCGTTCTCGGTGACGAAAACCGTGTCGTCGAGATTAATGAATTGGAAGGTGGCGGTCTGCGCGTAAAGCAGCAGCGTGAGGAATAGAAGGCCTCAGGCGATCAACCGATCCAGCTTTTCGGGTTTGGCCACTCTTGAGCGGGTAGCAAAACGGGGTTCTGGAGGACACTGGAGGAGACTGCGCTTGACGGCCCTTCCGGCGGAATATATACTCCCACTGGCCGCTCTTCACGCGGCCGGACAGGCCGCAGCATGAAGCCCGCCACCACTATCAGCAAAGTGTGCCGCGTTCTTGGAGAGTTTCGCCAGCGTCCGAGCCTGGGCGTGACGGACCTGGCGCGACGCACGGGCCTGCTGCCGAGCGATGCTCACCGCATCCTGGCATCCCTGAAATGTTGCGGATTCGTTGAGCAGAATCCGCAGACGAAGACCTACCGGCTGGGCGTCGGGCTGATGAAGCTGGGGCTGGCGGCGTTCCAGCGTAACGAACTGCGCGAGGCGGCGCGGCCGCTGCTGGTGCGCCTTTCCGACGAAGTGGAGGCGACCGCGCATTTAGCCATTTTCGACCCGCAAGAGTTCGACATCTTCCTTGCCGATCAGTTCGACACATCCGCCGAGATTCCCTTCAAGGCCAATTTCGGCGCGACCGCGGCGGCGCACTGTACGGCACTGGGAAAAGCCATCATGGCGAACATCGACCATGAGATGGCGCTACGGTATCTGGGACGGAAGGGGACGCCTGGAACGGCGCCGAATACGATTACGCAGTTGGTATTGTTAGAAGCCGAATTACGAAAAACGCAGAGCCAGGGATACAGCCTGGATCTGGAAGAGAGTGCCGGCGGAGCCTGTTGTGTCGGGGCGGCAATTCGAGATTGGACCGGAGAGACCGTGGGCGCCATTAGCGTTTCCATGCCCTCACTGCGTTACTACCGGACTCAAACGGCGGTCCTCGCGTCGGCGGTCCGGTCAACGGCTACGGAACTGTCCCAGTTGGTGGGATTTCATGCATCGGCGGCCAGGGTGCGAAAGTAGATTCAACTATTTTGAATGTCCCGATTGACCCGGATGGTAAAATTCATCAGGCTTGTACAAAACTTCCCGCAATGATGCGGAGGGGGATCGAATTTATGGAGCGTGCTATGTTGACTCGTCTCGCAGTTTTAGTTCTTGCAGCCATTCCGCTGCTGGCGCAATCTACCGGTACCGCAACCGTGGTCGGCACCGTGACGGATTCCACCGGCGCTGTGGTTCCCGGCGTCCGCGTAACAGTCCGCAACACCGGCACGCAGTTCGCCTATAAAGGCCAGACCAGCGCGGCTGGCAGCTACTACATTCCGAATCTGCCGTCGGGCAGTTATGAAGTCGTGGCGGAGTCGCAGGGCTTTAAGCGCTTCGTACAGAGCGGCCTCACTTTGCGTATCAACGAATCGCCGCGCATTGACGTGGTACTGGAAGTGGGCAACGTCTCCGACTCGGTGAAGGTGGATGCGACGCTTCCGATGCTGGAAACAGAAACAGCCGGGTCGGGGCAAGTGCTGGATGGAGCGGTGGTGCAGAAGCTGCCGGTGATGCAGAAGTTCGTCCACCGCGTATTGCTGTACATGCCGGGGATGACCAATATCAACGGCCAGCACGCTGTGGGGCAACGGCAACGCGCGATCGGATACTCAATGGACGGCGTGAGCGGTAAGGAGCCGGCGGTTGGCCAAGTGGGCGATTTTACTCGCACGATGATCGCGTCGCTCGATGCCATTCAAGAATTCAAAATGTGGACGACGGGCACGCCGGCGGAGTTCGGGCATTCGGCGGGCGGACAGTTAAGCGTCGTCTTCAAAAGCGGTGCGAACCAGTTTCATGGCAATGCGGAAGACCGGTACACGAACGGGAAACTGATCCATCGGGCGTTTCTGGAGCAGTTGCCGCGTACCGGGACTTTCGATTATCACGAATGGGGCGCGACGGCTTCGGGCAAGATCATCAAGGACAAGACGTTCTTCTTCGGCGGCGTGCAGCAGCATTATGAAAAGCTGAGTGAGACGGTGATTGTGAGCGTGCCCAGCCCGGAAATGTACGCGGGCGACTTCCGCTTCGGCGGTCGGGGGCTGCCGGTCTATAACCCGTTCACGACGCGCCAGGAGGGCACAACATGGACGCGCGATCCGTTCCCGAACAACACGATTCCAGCGTCGCTGTTCGATCCGGTGGCGCGGAAAGTACTCTCGTTGAAGCCGTGGCGGACACAATCGGATCCCGGGACGATTCAGCAAACTGGACCGGTGAATAACCTCACCTATAACGCTGGGGGGCACTATGACTTTCAGCGTTTGGACGTGAAGCTCGATCATCAGTTCAGCGCGAGTCACCGCATCTTCGGGCGTTACTCCCATGTGCGTCACCGGAGCCAGGACAGGCCGGTGCGAGAGTTGACTGAGGTTGTCTACGGCAGTGTTTATGTGAAGCCGATAGACCAGCGCAATGTTGCGATTTCCGATACGTATACGTTTAGCCCGACGGCGATCAACGAGATGCGACTGGGTTTCAACCGGCGCGTCGGGCTAGCGGTTCCGGAGAGCTACAACGCCGGCTGGGCGAAGCAGCTCGGCATTCCGGGCGTATCGGATGCGACGTTCCCGGATTTCCAGAATTCGGGCGGGGGACGGTTTTATAATTTCGGGCCGGGCGGCCGTTCGCTCGATGTCTCCGAGGACTTTACGTTTCAGAACAACTTTACGAAGGTGGCGGGCAAGCATACGATGAAGTTTGGATATGAGTTGATGCGGACCCGCTACAACTCGTTATCCGCCGCGCTGCCATCGGGCCAATACCGTATGGGCGGTACGGAGTTGCCGTTCACGCCAAACACGGGAAATGCGTTTGCCAGCTTCCTGCTTGGCACAGTGGGGCAGGGCGTATTCCAGCAAAACAATGCGACGTGGCTGCCGCGGTGGTGGTCGCAATCGTTCTACGGCCAGACCGCTTGGCGGCCGCGGCGCAATCTGACGCTCGAGTTGGGCGTGCGCTGGAGCTACGAATCGCCGTTCTCGACAAAGTACGGGCAGCAGGCGCAGTTTGATCCCAATGCTACCGATCCGCTCACCGGACTGAAGGGCGCAATTGTTCACGGAAAAGGCAACTTGGCGAAGCGTGACTTGAACAACTTCCAGCCACGCCTCGGCATGGCGTGGAATTTACGCCCGCGCGTGGTGATGCGCTCCAGCTTTGGTATGTACACAGTGGACCTGATGACCAATGGTCTGGGGCAGAATTTCGAGGAGTACATTGCCACGGCCAACGTGCAGGCCGCGCCGGGCGATCCGCGCCACGCGTTCCTGCTTTCCCAGGGCCCGGGCGCAATTTCGTTCCCAAACTCGGCGGACGGCAGCGCACCGTTCCAGGGAACTAACTTTGGCGGCCGGAACGCTTCGTTGTTTGACCCGAACATGCGTATGCCGTATGTGCTGATGTGGTCGACCGGCTTTCAGGTGCAGTTGTCAAAAAACTGGCTGATGGAGACTCTGTATCAAGGTTCGTCGGGCGTGGGCCTGTTGAACAACTGGGACGCAAATATTGTGCCGCTGAACATAGCTTCGGACCCAACGACGCTGAACCAAATCTTCAACGCCACGCAGAACTACAAACCTTACCGGCAGTTCGGCTCCATTCAGCACTACGCGAATTACGGGCACAATTCGCATCATTCCGGTACGTTCCGCTTCGAGCGGCGTTATTCGCAAGGTATGACGCTGAACACGTTTTATCAGCTCGGCAAGACGCTGAACGATGGCGATGATGACGGCGGGCGCAGCGGCATTACGTTCTACAACCGGTCGCTGGAAAAGGCGCGCGCCAGCTACGATATCCGGCACCGGTTGGTGAGCGTGATGACGTACGAACTGCCGTTCGGCAAGGGCCGCAAGTTCATGAGCAGCGGCGGAATCAAGGAATACGCATTCGGCGGCTGGGATTTCGCCTGGACGCAGACGCTCCAGAGCGGGCCGCCGGTGAACGTGACCGCGGCTGGCAGCCCGAATCGCTATCTGCCGGGCATGGTACGCCCGAATACGTCGCTTCCCGCCGAGCAGTTGGCGGTCAATAACTATGAGATCGGGGCGCGATTCCCGCTGGCCGCGCAGAATCAGTATTTCGTCAACAACGGCTTCTCCTATCCGGCGGCGTTCACGGCGGGAACTTTGGGCCGCAACGTCCTGGAATCGCCGGGGCTGCGTTGGACGCAGTTGTCGATCTCCAAGAGTTTCCGGATCACCGAACGGGTTAGCTTCATCATCCGGTGGGACGCCAACAATCCGACAAAGGAGCCGCAGTTGGCCGACCCGGGAGCATCGTACAACGTGAACAATCTGGCGCAATTTGGACGGTTCGCCGGTATCGGGCGCGGGAGCTTCTCCGATATCGGTACGTCCCGTATGCACCACATCGTCGTCGGTCGCGTCCAATGGTAAACCGGCGAACGTTTATCGGTGGAGTGTTGGCGGGGTGCGCGGCGGCGCAGCCCCGCCGGCGCGTGCTGGCGCTCATCGGCGACCGCTATCACAACCCGGACTACATTCGCATCGGCTTGGGCAAAGTGTTCGAGGGGATGAATCTGGATGTCGATTACACGATCGACGTCGAGGCTCTCTCGGCGGCCAAATTAAAAAGCTATCAACTGTTCCTCTGCCTGCGTGATGGCATGATCTGGCCCGATGGCTATCTGGGTCCGGACGCCTACACCGCCTATGCCGCGGGCCTCGAAAACCGGACGGATTTTCCGGAAGCGAAGCCGGCACAGTGGCTGAAGGAAGAACAGGCCGCCGCGCTGAAAGAGTTCGTCATGGCGGGCAACGGCTTCTACTCGCTGCACAACAACAGCCACGTGTCGCTGTCATCGAAGACCTATCGCGACGTGCAGGGCGGCGCCTACATCGGCCATCCGCCGTTGCGGCCGTTTCAAGTACGCGCGGTGAATACGACGCATCCCATCACACAGGGGCTGAAGCCGTTCATCACCAATGACGAACAGCACTACGTGGACTATGACAAGGACCCGAAGCACATCCTGCTGGAGGCGGAGAATATCGATGGCCTGACCTTCGGCAAGTACGGAACGAAATCCATCGCCGGCTGGGCTTATGACTACGGCAAAGGTCGAGTCGTCTTCACATCCATCGGACACACCATCCACGCACTGTGGGCGGGCGAGCACTCGAAGATGCAGCGCCGCGCCGTGCAGTGGTTGTTGAAGGACCTGTAGCCTACCCGTTGAGCTTCCAATTCGGACGGTACTGCCGCTTCAGGTAGTCATTGGCTTCGTTCATGTTAGTGACGCGGCCAGTGGCCGGATTGTATTCCAGCTTCTTTCCGGCACGATGAGCCACTAGGCCGAGAAGCATCTGTTCCATCATGGTTCCGGCGTAATCGAAATCGCAGTGCGTCTTCGAACTGGTGCCGTGAACGACACTGGCGCTCTTGCCCTTGCAGGCGTCGAGCCAATCCTGTTGGAAGATATCACCGCCGCGCCGGCCGTTGCCGCCTTCAAGCATAGCGGTGACGGTGGTATTCGGCAGGCCAAGCGCGGCCGGGACCTTCCCGTCGAGCATCTGAATATCCGGGAAGCCATTGGCGCCGGGAGTGGCGCTGGGCTGGGCGCTGAAGCCGGGCGGCAGCGATTGCGCATTGGGCCTGCCTCCGCCGCCGCGCGGGGCTTGCGCCTGTGTGGCCTGACCGGTGCCGCCGATGAGCGGCAATAGCTTGTCGCGATCCCGGCGCTTGTAGTAAGTCATATCGCCATCGTCATTATTGGGGATGATGACGCGCGTGGTGAAATCGGCAAAAATAGAACCCTTCGTTCCCTCGAAAATGGCGCCATTGCCGACTCGGGCGAGGTCGATGTAACCCCTCGGCGCGTCGGGCTTCAGCCCGCCCTGATACCACACGAGTTCCACCGGCCCGCGCCAACTATTGGCCGCCTGCTGGAAATGGGCTTTCAGTTTCACCGGGCAGATGTCGGCATTGTATTTGTCGCTCACGTCCTGGTCGATTTCAATCGAAGTTGGCGCGCCGCCGTCGATGACATTCCACACCAGGTCCATCGTATGCGCGCCCATGTCGCCCATCTGGCCAACGCCGAAGTCGCGGTACATGTTCCAGAACAGGCAGTTCAGCCCGGACGTGCCGCCGAAGTATTGCGGGCTGTAAGGATGGTAGGGCGACGGGCCAATCCACTGTTCGTAGTGCAAGGAGGCGGGCGGCTGCCCTTCGCCCTTCGGGTAACCCGGGCGCGGCAGTTGGCGCGCATCCCAGCTATGGACTTTCTTCAAGTCGCCAATTGCGCCATCCAGGATCAACTCGCGCAGCCGTTCGAAGTTCGGATAAGCGTGGCGCTGCGTGCCGTGTTGCGTGGCCACTTTGGCGCGCCGGCCCAGGTAGTTCGCGCGCACCGTGCGAACCTCTTCGACGGAGATCCCCAGCGGCTTCTCGCAGTAAACATGCATGTTGCGGTTCAGCGCCCAATTGGCGATGAAGGCATGGTGGTGATCGGCGGTGCAAATGATCACCGCCTCCACGTCCTTCTGGTCCAGCGTCTGCCGCCAGTCGACATAAGTCTTGGCCTTTGGGAACAGGGCGGCGGCTTCCTTAGTGCGCAGATCGTTGATGTCGCACAGGGCCACCACGTTCTCATCGCGCAGCGACTGGTAGTGCGCCGTACCCCGCCCCCATACGCCGATCAGGGCGATGTTCAGTTTATTGCCTGGGGCGTTCTGCCCGCGCAGCGTGCCGCTTTTCAGAATGGTCAATCCGGCGGCGGCGGATTTCAACAGGTCGCGTCTTTGCATGCCCATATACTATCGCGTGGCCGCGCTAAAATTCAGGAGGAGGCCCATATGCCGGTTACACCCACTGCCATTCACTGTGATCCCGAAATCCTGGGCGGGACGCCCGTATTTGCAGGCACGCGGGTGCCGTTTCGTAACCTGATCGACTATCTCGAACGAAACCATGGCATAAACGAATTTCTTGATTCCTTTCCAACAGTGTCGCGCGAACAGGTCGTGGCCGCATTGGAAGCAGCCCACGAAGCGGTGAGCGCGCCTGCTCATTCTTCTCGATGAACAGTTGCCGAGGTACCTGCTGGGCAAGGCCGACGCAGCGGGTTTCGCCGCTCTCGCTACCGGGGACCAGAGCCTAAAATATCAGCAGAATCTGGCAGCACGGAAAGTGGGAATCGTCGCGTCACCTCAAATACGGAGCGACGTTCTTCTCAATCTTGCGGAACTCCCCCTCAGTCAGCGGGAGCTTGCGGAAAGCCTTCCAAGCCGGCAGGGGCGGGCTATCGGATCCGTACAAAACCCGCTCCAGTCCCAGCATGCGCAGGCGCTTCACGATGAGGGTTGCTTTGGACTCCCACTGACCCAGAAATACTCCGGAAACGTCGAAGAACACGCGCTTCATCCGCTTGTCTTTGGCCGCGATAGCATCCGCAAAAATGCCGAGCGCGGCATCGATACCCGGTTCGTCATATCCCCCAGCGCCGGCGAGATGCGCGATCTGGACAGGAACGTCCGGTGCCGCGGGAAGCACCTGTTCCAGAAACGCGCGTGCCTGCTGCGCTCCCCACGGACGCTTCCGGTTTACCGTGGAACGGATGTGCGCCGCGATCGCCATGCGATGCCGGTTTGCCTCCCGAAAGACCCGTTGCAGTTGAGCGACGTGCGTGGCGTTGTCCAGGTCCACATCGGAGTTTCCGAAATGCAGCTTCAGCCCCACGCGAAGCCCAGGATCTTTAGCGCAACGCTCGATTTCCGCTACCGCGTAGTCCTTCAGCGGGTTCGTCGAGCAGAAGGCCTTCAGCCGTTTCGGATACAGCGCCGTCTGCTCGCGAGTCCAGTCATTTTCAGCCTTCACCCGCTCGTATTCATTATCAACCGGCGGCCGGTTTGGGTTGCCGAACTGATAGGCAATGGAAAAGACCGCCGCGCGATGAACTTTCGCTTCGTCCATTTGTGAGATCAGGGCTTTCGCGGTCAATGCGAGTCCATCGGGAGGCGCAACCGCGGACCGCAGAAAATGCTGGTGATGGTCCGCGATTGATTGCGCGGACAAACGAACGCAGGCGCAAACAAGGACTCTCAAGGCGAATCTCATCGGCTCTACGATAGCATTCGGCCTACAATCATTAGGAACACCAGAGGAAGACCGGCCATGGAACTCAGCATTCAGAATCTGTCAAAAACATACGCGAACGGCGTCAAAGCCCTGGACAACGTCACGCTCTCGATACCGGAAGGCATGTACGGATTGTTGGGCCAGAACGGCGCGGGCAAGTCCACCCTGATGCGCACGATCGCCACTTTGCAGGATGCCGATTCCGGCTCGGCAATGCTTGGGGAGATCGACGTGCTGCGGGACCGCGATGCCGTTCGCCAACGGCTCGGCTACCTGCCGCAGGACTTCGGCGTCTACCCGCGCATCTCCGCGTTCGACATGATGGATCATCTGGCTCTCCTTAAAGGCGTGACGAACGGCGGCGAACGGAAACGCCTTGTCGAAGCGATGCTCAACAAGGTGAACCTCTACGAACACCGCAAGAAGGCGCTGGCCAGTTTCTCCGGCGGCATGCGGCAGCGTTTCGGAATCGGGCAAGCGCTGATCGGCAATCCGCAGTTGTTGATCGTCGACGAACCCACCGCCGGCCTCGACCCTGGCGAGCGGAATCGCTTCTACAATCTGCTGGCCGAAGTGGGCGAGAACGTGATCGTCATTCTCTCCACCCACATCGTGGAGGACGTCCTCGAGTTGTGCAGCAAAATGGCCATCATTCACAAAGGGTCCGTGCTTTATGAAGGCGGGCCGGACGCGGCTGTCGACGCCCTGGAAGGCCGCATCTTCAGCCGCAAAATCGCGAAGGCGGATCTGCCTCGATTCGAGACCGAATACAAAGTGATCTCCAATAAAATGGTGGCTGGCCGGCCGCTGATTCATGTCTTCTCCGAAGAGCTATTGGATCCGGAGTTTGCCCCGGTGCGGCCCAGCCTGGAAGACGTGTTCTTCGCCAAAATCGGCGGACTGAATTAAGGGGGCGGTACCATGATCTGGAATCTATTTTCATTTGAAGCCCGCTACTGGCTGCGCGGCATGATGGTGTGGGTCTTCTTGTTGATCATCGGCGCCATGATCTTCGGCGCCTCCAGTTCAGACAAGATCACCGTCGGTGCGTCGCTTGAAAACACCTTTCGCAACGCGCCATTCGTCATCCAGAATTTCTACGCCATCATGAGCCTGTTGACCCTGCTGATGACCACGGCATTCGTCAACGGCGCCGCGGCGCGAGACTTTCAATATGGCACGCATCAACTCATTTTCTCCACGCCGCTGAAGAAGCTCGACTTCCTGCTCGGCCGGTTTTTCGGCGCCGCCGCCGTCTCGGTGATTCCCATGCTCGGCATTACAGTGGGGGTCATTATAGCGGCATACATGCCATGGGTGGATGCGGAACGATGGGGACCCATCGCCTGGGCCGCGCATGGCAAAAGCATCCTGGTCTTCGCCATTCCCAATACGCTCTTCGTTTCCGCCGTCGTCTTCTGCGTGGCGGCGCTCACGCGAAGTACAGTCACATCCTTCCTCGGCTCGCTCGTGCTGCTGGTTGCTTACACCGTTGCCGACGTATTGACGCAGGATCTGGACAACGAAACGCTCGGCATGTTGCTGGACCCGTTTGGCATTCGCACTTTCTCCATCATGACCAAGTACTGGACAGTGGCTGAGAAGAATGGCGTCGCAATGGGCTTGCAGGGGATGATGCTCTGGAATCGTCTGCTTTGGCTCGCCGTTGGTGCGGGCATCTTTACTTCCACGGCTTGGCGATTCTCCTTTTCTGACCGCTCCAAGAAGGGGCAAGCCGCCGCGAATGAGGAGGCGGTTAACAAATCCGTGGAAATCCCGCAGGTCCAAATCGCCCGGGGTTCCACTGTGGCTTGGACGCAACTCCGGCGGCTGATCGCCTTCGAATTCCGGGGACTCGTCAAGACCACATCCTTCATCGTTCTGCTAGTAGCCGCATTGTTGAACACTGTGCCGAGCATCATCCTCGCCGCGCGGGAAGGGTACGGCAATGGCTCCTACCCCGTCACTTATTGGATCCTGGATATCATTCGGGGCTCGCTCTATCTCTTCACCATCTCGATGATCACATACTACGCCGGCGTTCTGGTTTGGCGGGAGCGCGATGCGCGAATGGACGAGATTGAGGACGTAACGCCGCATCCCTCGTGGATTCGCTATCTATCCAAAGGTGTCGCTCTGCTCGCCGTCATGGCGCTGCTGCAAGGATTGATGCTGCTGACAGGCATCAGTGTTCAAACGGCTTTCGGGTATCACCGCTACCAAATCGGCCTCTATCTCAGTGAGCTTTTTATCTATGATTTTTCCCTCTTCTTCTTCTTCGCCGTCCTCGCGTTTTTCATCCATGTTCTCTCTCCGAATAAGTACGTGGGCTACTTTGGCTTTGTGGCCTTTCTGATTGCCAACGGCGCCATCTGGGCGCCTCTCAACGTGGCGACACGCCTGGTCCGCTACCCCTCGCGCCCGGATTATACGTATTCCGACTTTTATGGACATGCTCCGTTTATCGACGGCTGGTGGTGGTTCACGGCCTATTGGGCCGCCTGCGCGCTGCTGCTGGCCACCGTCTCATCCGCGCTGTGGCCGCGCGGCAAGGAGACATCGCTTAAGAAGCGTTTTGCCGCCTTCAACCCCAAGTTGCGGACCGCGGCTATCGGCTTTGCCCTGCTCTTTGCCGCGCTGGGCGGTTGGCTCTTCTGGAACACCATGATGCGCAACAAGATCGTGGGTCCGGAGACCGCGCTCGACATCCAGGCGGACTACGAGAAGACCTACAAGAAATTTCAGAATCAGCCGCAGCCGCGCGTCACGCAGATTCAGTACGACATCGATATCTTTCCCGAACGCCGTGCCATTGTCTTCAAAGGCGATCAACAGATCGTCAACAAACACAGCGCGCCGCTGACGGAAATGCATCTGATCACCCAGCGCACGTACCGCTACGAAATTCAGATCGACGGCGCCAGGCTCGACAAAGAGGATACCCGGCACCAGTACCGCGTTTATAAATTGGAACCGCCCATGCAACCCGGCGAAACTCGACGCATGCGCTACACCGTTTCCTACGAGCCCAAGGGCGTGGAGAACTCGGTGCGGGCGATTCAAATGGTGCAAAACGGAACCTTCTTCAACAACACCATCGCGCCCCAAATCGGCTACCAGTCCGGCGGCGAACTCTCGCAGCGCAACGACCGGAAGAAGCGCGGCCTGCCGGAAAAAGACCTTATGCCCGCGCTGGAGCGGAACTGCGCCGGCAACTGCATGAACACGTACTTGTCCAACAGTTCGGACTGGGTGAGCGTCGAATCGCGTATCTCCACATCGACCGATCAGATCGCCATTGCGCCGGGTTCGTTGGTGAAGGAATGGACCGAAGGCGGGCGCCGCCACTTCCACTACAAACTGGACAAGGACAGCATGAACTTCTACTCCTTCATGAGCGCGAATTACCAGGTGGACCGCGAAGAATGGAACGGCGTGAAGACGGAAGTTTATTATCACGCCGAGCATACCTGGAACGTGCCGAAGATGATGAAGTCCATGCAGAAGTCGCTCGATTACTTCACGAAGCACTTTGGCCCATATGCCCACAAACAGGCTCGAATCATTGAGTTTCCCCGCGTGGCCAGCTTTGCCCAGGCATTTCCCGGAACCATGCCGTATTCGGAATCCATTGGCTTCATCGCCAAGATGGAGAAGCCGGACGACATCGACATGGTTTTCTACGTTGTCGCCCACGAGATGGCGCACCAATGGTGGGCGCATCAGGTGATCGGCGCCAACATGCAAGGGGCCACCGCGCTCAGCGAAATGCTGGCGCAGTACTCGGCGCTGATGGTGATGGAGAAGGAATATGGCCGGGACATGATGCGCAAGTTCCTGGAGTACGAGATGGACCGCTACCTGCGCGCGCGCGGCCGCGAACTGTTGAAGGAACGCCCCATCCTGACTGTCGAGGCAGCGCAGGGCTACATTCACTACCAGAAGGGCAGCGCGGTGATGTACTACCTGAAGGAGATGATCGGCGAGGAAGCCGTCAACCGCGCCCTGCGCAAACTGATTCAGAAGTTTGCGTACGCGCAGGCGCCGTATCCCACCTCTCATGAACTCGTCGACGCCCTGCGCGAGGAGACGCCGGAGAACCTGCGTTATCTCATAAAGGATCTCTTCGAAGACATTACGCTTTTCGGCAACCGGACCTCGCTCGCCAGAGCCCGAAAGCTTTCCGCCGGAAAGTTTGAAGTCACCATCGACATCGAAACGAAGAAGTTCAAGGCCGACGAAAAGGGGAATGAAACAGAGATCCCGGTCAACGACTTCATCGAAATTGGAGCTTTCGCCAAACCGGCTAAAGACCAGCGCTACGGCAAGGCACTGTACCGTGAACGGATACAGATGAAGTCCGGCAAAGGCCAGTACAAGTTCACGGTCGATCAGGAGCCGGAGAAAGCGGGCATCGATCCGTTCCGCCTGATGATTGACCGGCTGCCCGAAGACAATATGAAAAAAGTGACTATCGGCGAGTAAATGCTACGGCTTCAAGTCGAGCTTTTCACGCGTCAGTTTTTCCAGCGCGGGGTTCTTCAGTCCCGCCGCTTTCCCTTCGGCCAAGGCAGCCTCGGCGGGCAGGCCGTGCTGCGTGCCCCGGAACGCGGCCCAGGCCACGCCCACGCGGTTGGAACTGGCGCAATGCATCAGCACTTTGCCGGTGCCCGATTTGTTGAGTTCCGCATAGATTTTGGCCAACTCACCGTCGGTCGGCATGCCGCTGAAGGGTACGCTGACATACTGAAGACCAGCCGCCTTGGCCGCGGCGGCCTCATCGAATCCCAGCTTCTCCATTTCCGCCGGCATCCGCAGATTCACCACCGTCTTCACGCCCAATTTGGCATATTCGGCTAAATCAGCCTGCGTTGGTTGCCCAGCGAAATAAACCCGCGAGCCAAACGCGGACGAGTTGGGCGACTGCCCCACCGCCACCGGAGCAACCTTCGCGCCCGTAGTCCATGCCGGTTGCCCGAACGCCAGGGAAACAGTCAGAACGCTCGCGGCCAAAATCGTTAATCTCACCATGCCTCCATTCTGCGTCTTTCCCGCACAGGATGCAAAATGGAATAGGAGTCAACAACCCATGAGGCATCTCACCGCTCTGCTCATTTCCCTCGCCGCACCGGCCCAACACCCGGCTGCCGATCACATGCAGCGCCGCTTCGATGACGCGGAAAAATGGTCCAAGAACTTCGACAGTCCCACGCGCGATATGTGGCAGATGCCCGATCGCGTCATCGCCGCGCTCGATCTAAAGCCCGGCCAGACCGTTGCCGATATCGGCGCCGGCACGGGCTACTTCGCAATCCGCCTGGCGAAATCGACCGCAGCGCCAAAAGTGTTCGCAGTTGATATTGAGCAATCCATGGTGCAATACATGCGCCTCCGCGCGGTGAAGGAGGGGATTACGAATTTGGTGGGCGTAGTGGCCACAGCGTCCTCCGCAAACCTCCCCGAACCCGTCGACCTCATCCTGATCGTCGACACGTTTCATCACATCCCCGACCGCGAAGCGTACTTCAGCAACTTGCAAAACTCGCTGAAACCCGGAGGCCGCCTGGCCATCGTCGATTGGCTTCCCGGCGGTCCCATGGGTCCCCCGGAACAGTTCCGTTTTTCACCAGCGCAGATCGCGGCGGAACTCGGCAAGGCCGGCTGGAAAAAGTCCGGCGAGCACACGTTTCTGCCCAACCAGAGCTTCACCATCTACCGGCGTTAGCGCCTGCGAATGTTCGCCTCCACAATGCGCTGTTCAAACTGAAAAACCATCGGATCGCGCGGGTCGGCTGTCGCTCGAATCCAATGAACATCCGGCGGGCCAAACGTCTCGACACGCGTGAAATTCTCCAGCCGGCTGCCTTCCGGATTGCCCTGCGTAACCACTAGCGGCTTGTCAATCCGAAAGTAGTGCGAATCACCGTGGACCAGCACAACCTGCCCTGGGAACTGCACCGTTTCCCGTTCCAGCGCGGCCAACGTATCGGAAAACCCATTAGGCTTTTTGTCGTCGAAACGAGGGTTCGCCTGCATGATCACCATCACGGCAGGAAAGCGCTGTTTTCTCGCGACGCCGAAGGCCGCCTGCATCCAGAATAGGCTGGCCGCGTTGCGCGCTTGAAACTCGGCGGGCTTGGCCGCGTTGTTGTTCGTACCCACCACGTGCAGCGTCGCAAACAAGACCGGCCCTTGCGCCCACATCAGGTTTTCCACATAGGGCGGGCCTTGCGATATCACCGCCATCCGCCGCTTTCCGAGCGTCCGCCCCGGAGCCGGCAGGAACATCGTACGCATCTTCGCCAGCCGCTCCAAAGGATCGAAGCCGCCCATGGATGGCCTTCCGCAATCCGTCCAATCGTTGTCGCCGGGCGTGAGGATGAACGGATGGAGGGATCGGCCAAATGTCCGCAGACGCCGCTCGAACGTCGCGTCATCGCACGGTTTGTCGCTGCCGATAATATCGCCGTCGTGCACCACGAACGCCAACTTTTCCTTGTTCATCGCGTCGATGACGTTCTCGAAAAGCTTCTCCTGGACTGGCGTGTACTGCTGATCCCCAATAAGCGCAAATTGCACTCGCCGGTCTCTCGGCGTAAGTTGCCCGATGTCCTGCCCCGCCAGCGCTCCAGCGCACAACAGGACCAGCGTCCTCATTTGCTAACCGCCACAAAACGCGGCGGCGTGGCCGTATTGGCGAAATCCAATGTACTCCGGTATGCCAGTTTCAGTATCTTTACCATCTTCGAGAAATTGATCTTCTCCACCGAATCGGTCACCTGATGATAGTCGGGATGAAAGCCGGTGAACCACCACATGGCCGGAATATCCTTCAGCACAAATGGGTACTGGTCGCTACGGAAGAACACGTTCAGCGCTGGCTCCATATCCCATTTATAGTTCAGCCGCAGCCCCACATGTTCATTGGATTTCTCCACCGCTTTTGCATAGTCCGGGCTGTAGTATGCCCCCACCAGATTCATCTCGTTCGTGGTATCGGGCGCGATGTCAATCAGGCCGTCGGTCTGCGTGCTCGGCGTTTCGTTGCGGCCGATCATGTCGAAATTAATGACTGCCCGCGTACCGGCCAACGGCCGCAGCGGCTGATTCGCGTAGTGATAACTGCCCAGCAGCCCTCGCTCCTCCGCCGCGAATACCGCAAACAGAATGGACCGCCGCGGCTTCACTTGCGCCTTCACGAATGCATGCGCCAGCGCCACCACGCCCACCGTGCCGGACCCATTGTCATCGGCCCCCGGAAACAGCGCGCCCAAGTTAAACGCCGGCCCATCGTGGTCATAGTGGCCGCTGATAATAACGGTCTCATCCTTCAGATCCGTACCTTCCAGCAGCCCCGCCACGTTGTAGCTCTCCGCCCTCTTCGTGTCCGAATTCACGATCTCAATATCCGCGGTCACGCCAGCCAGCAAAGCCGATTGCGGCTTCAAATCCCGATCAATCGCCGAGTGAATGGCGTTGGCCGTTTGGCCGGTCGTAGCGACCAACTCCTTACCCAACGCCTCGCTTATGCTCACCAGGGGAATCCGCAACTCGCCATCCTCCAGCGCCTGTAAAGGCAGCCGGGACGTGCGCTGCGCCGAGCCCGGAATCCGCGCGCGCCGCTCCTCGTTCGACGGGTGCTTCCGGTTAGGTTCCGGCATAAGCATCACCGCCGCCGCGCCATGCCGTTGAGCCGTCAGGACCTTCACATACGTTCCCGCGTAGCGCGTATTCCCCTTGCCGCTGAAAACGGAAGCGGCATTGTCCTCCTGCGGCTCGTGATCGAAGAGCAGCACTATTTTGCCCTTAACGTCGAGGCCCGCATAGTCGTCATAACGCAGCTCCGGCGCGGTGATCCCAAAGCCGGCGAAAACAATTGGCCCACCGATCCTGACGTTCTTCGCAAACGAAGCCGACGCCTCCGGCGCGCGATACGTTTTCGCCATGCCGTTCCGTGTAATCGTCACGCCGGATTTCTCGCGATCCGTCCGAAACTCAATCAGCGGCACCGGTTGTAAATACGATCCGTTCGCCGCGGGTTTCAGCCCGGCTTTCGTGAACTCCGACACCAGCCAGTGAATAGCCACGTCGGATCCGCGTTCCAACGACAGCCGGCCCTTCAACGGCTCTGCAGTCAGAAACGTCAAGTCCGCGCGGAGCCGGGTTTCCGTCAGCTCCGCGAAGGCTTTATCGTGGTCCTGCGCCAGCGCGCAAGCACATAGGAATGGCAGTAGGAATCGCATCTAAAACGTCATTCGCAAAGCCAGTTGCAAAATTCGCGGATCGCTGGCGCTGGTAATGCGCATGAACTGCACACTATTCTGGCCGGCGTTCGGAGCGCCGAGATTCGTCCGGTTGAACGCATTGAACGCTTCAAAGCGGAAGGTTGTCGTCAGCCGTTCCTTCAGCTTGAAGCCCTTCGAAAGACCGAAATCGACACTGGCGAAACCGGGCGCGCGGAAAGTATTGCGGCCCAATGTGCCGAAGGTGCCAAGCGCGTTCGGCGCGAAGGCGGCCCGGTTCAGATACTGGTCGATCCGGTCGCCCTGCGAACGGTCATCGCCTAGACTCGGGTTACCGATGATATCCGCGCGCTGCCCGCCGGTCCCGGTTCTCGCGTTGTCAACGCCGCTGCCGACGGTGAAGGGAAAGCCGGACTGCAGGCTGACGATCGTGTTCAGATTCCAACCGCCAACGACCATCCGGGCAAACCGGCTTTCCGGCTGGAATGGCAATTCCCAGAGACCGGAAAGGTTCATCACGTGCCGCTTATCGAAGTCTGAGGGAGCCTTATCGAAGGCTTGATTGTTGGGGTTAGTACGGGTTACCCCAGTGGCTTTGTTCGCGGATGCGTCATCAATACTCTTCGCGAATTGATAGTTGGCAAGGATGGAAAACCCCTTCGCGAATCGGCGCTCCGCCGTCAATTGCAGCGCGTGGTAAGTCGAGTTGCTCACCGGTTCAATGATCGTCACATTCCCAAGCCCAGGCGCCAATTGACGGCGGGCGTTGGTAGTGGCGGTGGTGACGCCAGGGGCATAAACGGCGGCGTTTAACTCGCGCAATGCCACCAGCCGCGTCCCCTTGGAACCGGCATAAGAAGCTCGCCCGATAAACCCGCCCCCGATCTCCCGCTCCATCGTCAAATTCCACGACTGCACATACGGATTGCGCATGTGCTCTTCATAAACAAATTGCGTGCTGAACTGCGGGAAGGCAACCGTGCTGGGCGGCGTGGTGGTGCCCGGAAAGGGGTCCGTCGTGCCGGCCCAGGGATTGGAGAAATTGTTGATAGCGTTTCCATTTATGGTAACCACGGTGCCGAACGGAGCCTGGTTGGCCTGGCTGTTGGTGGAGATGGTATTGGATCGATCGAAGAACACGCCGTAGCCGCCGCGCACGGCAGTTTTGCCGTCGCCGAAGACGTCCCAGGCAAAGCCCACGCGAGGCCCGAAATTGCTCATCGTCCTTTCAAAACCGCCATCGGGAATGCCGGAATCGCCAGGGTAGACGATGCCGCGAGGCGCGTTTACATAACGGGTCGATTGCTGCCCGGCGCTCCACCTCGCCAGCTTCCCATCAACATCGGTGTAAGGGAGAAACGGTTCCCAGCGAACGCCGAGGTCCATCGTAAAATTGCGGCGGATCTTGAATGAATCCTGGAAAAACAGGCTGTACATGTCGAAGCGGGTCTTCTTGTACTCGCCGATGCCCTGGGCCAGCGTGTTGAATTTGCCCACCAGGAAGTCCGCCAGCGAGTCCGTCGTGAACGGCGCGACGCCATTGAAATTGAATTGGCCATTGGCACGGAAATTGTTGATGATGTCGCCAATACCGTGGCTGACTTCGCCGCCAAACGTGATCTGGTGGCGCCCCTTGGACCAGCGCATTGTATCGGTGAATTGATATTCCTTGCGGATGAAATCGTTGGTGTCACCGGTGTTCAATGTGTCGAAGTAGCCGGCGACGGTGATGTGATACTGCGGTTTGTCGTCGTTGAACATGTTCACGCCTAGCGCTTTCAGGCTTTTGGCCGGATATACCGGAATCGCGTCGCCATTCGTGTGGTTGTAGCTGAACAGGAATTGATTCGTCAGCGTGGCGTTGACGATATGGGTGTCCGTGATGGTGACGCTGGTATTATTCCAACCCCGCTGGGTAGTGGTTTCGAAGTAATTGCCCGGATTCAGCAGGCCCGGCGTACTGGCGATGGAGCGCCAGAAACGGCCGCTCAAACGATTACCGGACGTGATCTGCTGGTCGCCGCGGATCAGGAATTGATCGTCGCGGAATGCGTTCGGCGGCGCGATGGAAATGGTGTTGCCGGCGGTGGGAAGCGGGATGTTATCGCGGAGAATAGCCGCGCTCACCGGGTTAAAAAGGGAAACCGGAATTCGATTGCCGGGGAAGGGCGCGAGGTTATCGAACGGATTTCGAAGCGCCCGGTTCGTGATACTGGAGAAGTCGCCGTTGCGCTGCGCGACCGTGGGGACAACGCGTCCGGCGGAAATCGGAGTCTGCCGCTGCGCGGTGCCTTGGTAGGAGAAGAAGAAGAAGCTCTTATCGCGGCCATTGTAGATCTTCGGAATGAAAACCGGCCCGCCAACCGTGGCGCCAAACTGGTTTCGTTTCAACCCATCGTCGCGGCGGACATTGGAGCCGGGCGACACGGGCGGGTTGAAGAAATTGCGCGCGTTGATGGCTTTGTTGCGGACAAATTCAAAGGCGCTGCCATGAATATCGTTCGTGCCGGATTTCGTAACGGCGTTCACCAGACCGCCGGACTGTCGGCCGAACTCCGCGGAAAAATTGTTGGTCTGCACGCTGAACTCCTGCAGCGCATCCGGATTCGGCATCGGATTGGGCGCGTTGCTGTAATGGTCGTTGTTTTGCGCGCCGTCCAGGACATAGTTAGTGCTGTTGGAGCGATTTCCATTCACCGATACAGGCTGGGTGCCGGGATACGTGGTGCCGGAAGTGACGTCGGCCCGTGTGTCCTTCACAACGCCAACGATCAGTTGCATAAGCTGCGTCGGATTGCGCCCGTTCAAAGGCAGTTCCTCAATTCGTTTTTGATCGACAACCGCTTTCAGCGTGGCGGTCGTCGTGTCGACAACAACGGCTTGGCTGCTAACGGTCACGGTTTCCGCGGCGGTGCCCACCGCGAGGTTCACATCCACGCGAGCGATTTCGTTCACCTGCAGCCGAATGCCTTTCGTCTGGTATTTCTTAAAGCCATTCACTTCGGCCGTGAGATCGTAGAGGCCAACGGGCAGCGTTCTCAGGGTATAGGCGCCGGTCTCGTCAGTAGTAGTTTGGAAGGCCGCCGATGTGCCGGTATTGGTGGCAGTGATATTGACCAACGGCACCACGGCGCCGGAAGGATCGTGGACGATACCGCTGATAGTGCCGCTGACGTTTTGCGGGAAAGCCGGCAGCGCGGCAAGAGCGAGTACGGCGATGAGGCGGAATAGGTTCACAGCGGACTCCTTACGGTCGGATTATTCAACTCAACATTTAATAACAAAAAGCGAGCCGTGGCCACCGGGGGCGTGCCGAAACGCTCATAAAGGGCTATTCCGAAAACACCACAGGTGCGACGCCGTCCGAAGAAAAAGGCGGTCCCCCACCAGTGCTGGCGTAGCGTAGCAATCTTCCGCGATATCGTTCACGGCCAGAATTTCCCAATTCAAACCGGCCTTCAGCACGGACACCTTGCCCTGCTGACTAGCGACATAGAGGTTTTGGCCGGCTCCGACCGGAGAAGAGTAGAGTGCGCCAAATGCAGCCTCCAGACGGCCCTCCTGGCCGACCGAGCCGTCGGCTGGACGGAGAGTTGTTATGATTCCGCCTTCTTTAATCAAATACAGAACGCCGCCAATCAGCAACGGAGAAGCGACGTTTGGAACGCCTTTACGATGGACCCATTTCAGCTTTGTGGACATATCGCCGGCGGCGGCGGCGGAAACCGCTGCGACCACGTGCGGGACGTCCGCTATTTTCATCAGCTCTTCCTGTTCCGCACGCGTAAACACCCCGTCACCGTTTAGATCTATCTGCGCGAAAGCGCCGGCGGGGCCTTTCCGCTCCTTCATCTCCTCCAGCGTGATCTGCCCGTCCTTATTGACATCGAACGCAGTCAGCAACTTCTCGAAGGATCTCAATTGAGCCTTGGAGTCTTCTCCCACGGACAAGGCGGAAAAGTAGATCATTTTGTCCCGGGGAGAGTAAACCGGACTCGACTTCGGCTGATAAGGAATCTGATTTACCCACCATCGCCGCTCGCCGCTGGTTGCGTGGAATGCGACCATTTCGCCAGTGGAGAGGATGACAATCTGCTGGCCGGGAACAGTTATGGGCGTGGAGTAGGTGACCCCCGCCAACGGCGCCTTCCAAACTTGCTTTCCCGTGCTCCGCGCAACCGCAAGCACGGTTGAACCACTGTTTCCCGCCACCACCTGAACCACGTTTTTGCCGGAAAGGATGGGAGAACTCGCCAGTCCATGATTATTTAAGACGGGCGGCTGCGGCGCAACCCATTGTTGCTCCCCATCTGGAGCGTAAGCGGCAAGGCCGAAGTCGGCGAAGAAAACCACCACGCCTCCGCTATCGCAGACGGGCGATGGAGATGCCGCATTATTCAATGCATGGTGCCTGGCACTGCGCGCCCGGGGCACTTCTCGGTGCCACAACTCACGGCCCGACACCGGGTCGAACGCGTGCGTTTTCAATGAATCGTTGCCAAATGAAGTGAGATAAAGCCGGCTGTCACAAACGATGGGAGACGAATGACCTGAAGGCACAGCCACTTTCCACGCCAGATTCTTCGTCGGGCTAAATTCAACTGGCGGCATGGCGGAAGTAGCGACTCCCGACCCGTTTGGACCGCGAAAACGCGGCCAGTTCTCTGCCTGTATAGCACCGGCCAAGCCCATGGCGATAGAAAAAAGTCCTGCAACCGATCTCTCTCCGCGCAGCGGCATACCTGTAGAGTGTATCGCGCTAAAGCCGCCGCCTGCAAACAGTTTTTACGCGCTGCGCATCATCTCATCCCACGTCACTTCGCGCTTTCGATCAATCGCCATCTGGCCTAGAATGGAGGTCAGCGTACTCTCCGCCGCGCGCACGCCCACGTTCTCCGGCTTGCCCTCGGAGACGCGCCGGACGAACTCCCGCAGCGCGTCGATCGTAATGTCCTGCCCGGACTTTTCGGTCACCGGTCCCCCGCCCGTGTTGTACGTCCAATGTTCGCGGGCGGTCTCAATAAATCCGTTATCGCCGATGTAGCGTTCGCGATTCGAGCGGAAGTACCGCGGCGTCATTTGGGAGCCGATAAAACTCATTTGCACCTCGTCCGGATAGTCGTACGTGACGCTCAAATGATCCAGCAAATCGCCGCGCTTCTCCACCGTGCGTCCGCCCGTGCCAATTGCCTTCAACGGATGGGCGCCCAGAAACCAGTTGATCGCATCCAGATTATGAACATAGGTTTCGACGATCACTTCACCGAACGTCGAACGCCACAGCTTCCACTGTTCCAACTTTTCTTTCTCATTACGAGGCGACGGCGGAATGGGCTCATCGCCCTTCAACGCGAACTTCAGAAACTCGCCATGAACCTCGCGAACCTTGCCAATCCCGCCGGATTCCAGCATCTGCTTGGCCTTTACGTAAACGCCGCCATACCGCTGCTGAAATCCAAACGTGATGTTCACTTTCCGGTCGGCGCTATCGGCGGCTCGCATCACTCGTTTGCACCCGGCCACGTCCAGGCCCGCGGGCTTCTCCATGTAAATATGCTTGCCCGATTTGACGGCGGCTTCAAAATGCTCCGGGTGCAAATAGACCGGCGTGGCGATCATCACAGCGTCCACATCGCTCGCCAGCACTTCGCGGAAATCCGTATAGCCCTTCGCGTCCGGATTCCCAATCCTCTTCTTGGCGTTGGCAATCTGTTCCTCCGCCACATCGCAAATGGCGACCACTTTCACGCGCGGATCCTTGGCAATGGCCGCGCCCGTGTAAGCGCCGCGATTGCCCGCGCCGATTAGCCCGACCTTGATGGCGCTATTCTGCGCGCTGCCCCGAATCGCCTGGAACGGCACCAGCGCGGCGGCTTGAAAGGCGGTTCGTCGGGAAAAGTTATTCATATCGATTCCTTTGTTCGATTAGAGCATTCCGCAAGCTTCCAGCAGAACCTCGTGCGTCATCAGATCATGCTCCGCGGTATACGTGGGCGCGGCGCCATTGCGAATTACGGCGGCCAGTTCGGCGAAGTCTGGCGTGTACGCCAGGCCCGGCGGGCTCGGCGGCTCCAGCGTCTGCTCGCCCGCTCGATATGGGCCCATCAGTTCCTTCAAAGTCAGGGTCAGCCGAACCGGCGCAAAGCGCTGCGCCTTAGCGGATCCGTTCGTCCCCAGAATCTCGACGTAGCGATGCTGGCTGCCATGCGGATCAAAACCGCCGAGCGATATTTCGGCGATGGCCGACGGGTATTCCAGCACGACAAGGTTATTGTCGGCGAGCCCATCGGGCGTAGGCGAATGATGGCGAATGTAGCCGTTGACGCGGATCGGCTTACCGAGCAGCGCAGTGGCGCGGTCAACCAGATGGCACCCTTCAGAGAACATCATGCCGCCGCGGTACTTGGCCAGATGGCGCCGCTCATCGGCGAGAATGGGCTTATCGATAGACGCTCGAAAGCGGTAAATACGGCCCAGCCAGCCCTTCTTCGCGGCCTCCATCGCCGCCTGCATCGCGGCGTGATATCGCCATTGATACCCCATCTGCACCACCCGTCCCCGGCGGCGCGCATCAGTGAGCAGCTTGCGCAAGCCCGCGATATTGGCGCCCGGAGGCTTATCCAGATGGACCCATTTCCCGGAATCGATACTCTTCTGGGCAAAGTGCAAATTCCGCTGCGCGTCGGCGAACTCCATGGCCACCATCTCGATTGACGGATCGTTCAAAATCTCCGCTTCGGTCATCCAGCGAATGCTTGCGAACGCCGCGCCGATCACGGGATCGTCCTTATCCGGACGGCACACCCCAACGAATTCGTAACCCGGCATGCTCTGGAGAGCCAGGATTTTGCTGTGGGCGTGCCCGTGGCCGGTGCCAATCATCGCGGCGCGAATCTTGCCCGGCGGCGTAGCCAAAACCGGAGCGGCCAGCGCCGCGAAAGTTCGCCGGGTCACGGAGCCGCCACTTGAATGATTTCGGTTTCCCCGTTCGCGTCGCCGATCACTTCCACCTTCGCCTCACCGCTAATAAAAACGGTATCACGCTCCCCGGCGGTATAGGTCGTGCCCTTGTCCTTCACCCGCAACGCGCCACGCCACACGAACAATACCTGCTCGCCGCCAGCCTTCACTTCAGTCCGGAATTTCTGATTGCGCTTCAACAAAAAACGGGATCCAATGGCGCGCTTGGAACCCAGATCGGCGTTGGTAAAGAAACCATTCTTCTCCTGGAAATTCACGAATTTCACGGCGCCGGGCGTAATCGCGCCCACCGGCTTCGCCGCCCCCGGCCGCTTCGAATCGCGCGCGCCGGTATACAAAAGCAAGTCGGGCGGATTCTGAAAACTGATCATCACCGCGTCGCCGGTCCCGGCCGTCACCGTGCCATGAATCTGCCCCGTTGGCACAAAGGCGCATTCCCCGGCCTTGAACAGCCGCAGCGAGTCCCCCTGCCGCAGATTCACCTCGCCTTGCAGCACCAGAATCGTATCGTCCGAATAGTCGTGAACATGCTGTGCGAACTCGGCGCCCGGCTTCGACACGGAAAGGTTCAACGTCGTCTTCTTCGCCCCCAGCCCCGGATGCACGATGCGCCGCGAAGTGACCTCACCCATGCGGAACGGATCGCTCTCCGAAAAGCGAATGACGCGAACATTTTGCGCCGCAACGGCGAGTACGGCGAAGAGAAATAGCTTCATGATCGGAGGCTTCCGTCCCGTTATGATATACCAATCCTAATGCTTCGCCGCGCTCTGTTTCCCCTTCCACTACTGGCCCTTGCGAAAGCTCCCGCGATGCATCTTTCGGTGCGTGTGGAGCCGCTGTTTCCCGCGCTTACCCTGCCCATGCAATTGGAGCGAGTGGCGGCCGCCGGGTACCAGGGTTACGAGTTCGGTGACTGGCGAGCAGCCGACCCCAAACAGATCGTGGCCCTGCAACGGCGGCTTGGACTCGAGTGCGTTTGCCTCGTCGGAAATCGCGGCGTCAATCCGAAAGGGATGGGCCTGTGCGACCCCGCCGAACGCGCCGGATTTCTCGCCGAAATCCAGGCGTCGGCCGCGGCGGCGCAAAAGTTCGAAACGAAGAAGATGGTGGTCCTCTCTGGATTCAAAGTACCCGGAATGACGCGCGAAGCTCAGCACGCAAGCATGGTGGAAGGAATGAAACGCGCGCACGACATCGTCTCGAAATACGGCGTGACGATGATCGTCGAAGTCATCAACACGCTGGCAAAAATCGAGCCGCTAAACCCGAAAGGCGACAACCACGCGAACTATTTTCTGGACCGCACACCGGAAGCATTCGCCATGATGCGCGAAGTCGGCAGCCCGTACTTCCAGATCCTCTACGACCTCTATCACGTGCAGATCATGGAAGGGAACCTTATCGAAACCATCCGCGCCAACATCGCGAATATCGGCCACATTCACGTTGCCGACGTACCCGGCCGGCATGAACCTGGCACCGGCGAAATCCATTTCGGCAACGTCTTCCGCGCCATCCATGAGAGCGGCTACAAAGGTTATCTCGGTATGGAATACATCCCTTCGAAAGACGCGATGAAGACCCTCGCCGCCGTGAAAGCGCTGGCCGAAAGCAGTACGCGCTAGCCCTGCCCTTTACCCGTAATATTTGACTGGACTTTTACTACTCAACTTTTGCACAATAGTCGGCATGAAATCGCAGAATCAAATCAAGCGCACACTGTCGACACCCGAGGCCATCGAATATGTCCTCCAACTGCTGGAGGATGAGGAAGACTCCTTTTC
>Ga0163151_10001741_pt1 | contig 35937 bp, 35 predicted proteins | sample OliLakLV19MP5IB2_FD_145596 | JGI IMG/M metagenome (GOLD analysis project Ga0163151, IMG submission 145596) | Freshwater microbial mat bacterial communities from Lake Vanda, McMurdo Dry Valleys, Antarctica - Oligotrophic Lake LV.19.MP5.IB-2 | ecosystem: Environmental > Aquatic > Freshwater >... | reverse complement strand
TGCGCGGGGCTTCGACGTTTTGGGTTTCCCCTCACGCCGCCCGCCGGCTACATGTTGAATGAGCTATTACATGATGAACTCCTTCCGTTCACTAGATCTGCCAGGCTTATCCTGGCGCACCGACCGTCAGGAAGCGTTTTCGGCGGTCAAAGGTCTGGTCCTACGGGCCGCGTTCCGAGGCCGCTACAACTTAAACCGGCACATAATCCCAACGTCGTCGCAATACCAAAGAACGCCGTTCCAGATCGTCATGCCATGCGGCAGCGGATCTTTATCGCCGAGAATGATCTTCTCCACCACAGCGCCGGTCTCGGTATCGTGCTTGAAAAATCCATTCAGGTTCGTGTCCGTGACCCAGAGGTACTTCCCTTCCCAACCGATGCCATGCGGCCGATTGGCCGTTGTCCCGAACTTCGTCTCCACCGTCCATGTTTTCGGATCGATGCGATAGACAGTGCGCGACGGCGGCACGGCCACCCACAGCTTCCCGTCGCGCCATTCCAGGCCGTGGGCCCCGGTGCCGATCGTATTGAGCGGAGGAGGCGCGGCGGGTTGGGGAGGAGCGGGCGCATGAGCAACCGCCGGCGCGAGCGGACTGCGGCGGCCCGCCGGATCGCCGGTCATCTTGTAGATAACGCCGGAGCCGGGCGTGAAATGTTTGGAAATCGACTTGCCGGTTTGGTCGTCGCTGCGGATCAGTTCCCGGTTATAGGTCGAGGCTAGCCACAGCGCCTTCCCGTCGTGGGTGATGCCGCTGGCGCGGTCCGCTTCGGTAAGGAAGGAACGGAGTACTTTGCCGTCCTTATAGTTGACTAGATAGACGTAGTTGTTCGATTGGTCAATGATCCAGAGCCCCTCGGCGGTCGCCTGCAATCCATTCGGATGCGGCCCCGGCGTCTTGAACATGGTCTCCACTTTGCCGATCGTGCGGGAAGGCGCGGCGGCCATGGCCATTGAGGCGCCGAGAAAGTGTCTACGCTTCATGCCACGCATTCTATCCTATTCTTCGAATCCGCGGCCGGGCCTGAAGCGCCGGCCATCTAAGATAGAGATTCGTTCCGATGAACAACATCAACTCCTATCTCTATTCCGACATGGCGTTCAACTCGCGATGGATCGCCCGTGGCATTCGCTGTTTCTACCCGCTGACAGGGCTCCGCTTCATTTGGACTCGATGGGAGTTTCCTTATATTCTGAACGTTCTCGGCTTAACCGGTGAAGGGGTGGAGGTCGGTGTCCTGTACGGCAATTTCCGGCCTATCTTCTGCGTACATGGAAGGGTCGGCGCCTGTACTCCGTCGATCCTTGGCGGCATTTCGCCGATGGCGGGTACGTCGATATGAATAACCACTCCGACGAAACTTTTGAAGAGATTTACCGGCGCGCCGTCGAGCAATTGGCGCCATTCGGCAGCCGCTCCAGCATCGTTCGCGATGCCTCCCCGGAAGCCGCCGGCAGGTTCCGCGACGGACAGTTCGATTTTGTCTATATCGACGCCCAGCATCAGTACGCCGGTGCGAAAACCGACATTGAAGCCTGGTGGACAAAGGTTCGCTCCGGTGGGATTCTCGCCGGACACGACTATCTGGACGGAAACTTTCCGGAAGGAAACTTCGGCGTGAAAACGGCGGTGGATGAATTTGCCCGCCAACGGGGCTTAGCCGTCATCGCATCGCGGGAACCAAAGTACATTTCCTTCTTCATTGTTCACCCGTAACGCCCGGAAGCCGGGAACAATTGTTACTTTCTATCCGGTCGCGGAGGCCGGCGGGAATCCATCGTAAAATGCTGTTGACAATGCGATTCTCTCCACAACGCCGCGCGACCCGGCGGGTTGAATGGTGTGGTAAGGGGACTCGTAATGACTAACCGCTTTGTGATTGCAATCGTGCTGGCTGCCGGTGTTTGCGCGCAGCCGCTCCGCTCGTTGAAAACTGTTACCGTGCCGGACACGCCTGGCCTGGACGCTTACGTTCGCGATAAGAATGCGCTAATCGCCTTGGGCAAAGCCTTCTTCTGGGACATGCAAGCGGGCAGTGACGGCGGTACGGCTTGCGCCTCCTGCCACTTCCACGCCGGCGCCGATCATCGCGGGCAGAATCAAATTGCCGATCCGAATAACCCTTTCCCTGTCAATATGCAAATGGCAGTGAGCCAGTTTCCGCTCCGCCAATTGGCCGATCCCACCAATCGCGCCTCCCCCGTGCTGCGCGATACGTCCATGCGCGTTGGTTCGGCCGGTCTGTTCCGCCGCGTCTTCAGCGGCATTGCGCCGGGTCACGCCGCGGAGGCGGGCGAAGAGTCGTTGGACCATCCGGAGTTCATGGTCGGCGAGTTGCAAGTGCGCCGTGTCACCACGCGCAACTCGCCCAGCGTCATTAATGCCGCCTTCTATGTCCGTAATTTCTGGGACGGCCGCGCCCAACCGATTTTCAACGGCTTTACGCCGTCCGGCAGCGCCGCCGACGCGCCCGGCGTGCTGGCGTTGCGCGATGGGCAACTCGTGCGTGAGGCCGTCCGGCTGGACAACGCGAGCTTGGCTTCGCAAGCTACAGGACCTGTTCTCGATCATCTTGAAATGTCCTACGCGGGCCGGACATGGCCGCAGCTCGGCAAGAAGATGCTGAGCCTGCGAGCCTTGGCGCTGCAGCGCGTAGCGCCGGACGATGGGGTGCTGGGGCGCATGGCGCGCGCAGGCGAACGCGGCCTGCAGTTTAGCTACGCGGAACTGGTGCGCGGAGCGTTTCAACCTGCCTATTGGGATTCAAGCGAGTTGGTGGACGGCGAATTCACACAGGCCGAGTCCAACTTCAGTCTGTTCTGGGGCCTTGCCCTGCAGGCGTATCAATCCACGCTGATCTCCAACGATTCGCCCTTCGACCGCTTTCAGGAAGGCGACGCCGGCGCACTGACCGCGCAAGAACAGGAAGGCATGAGGCTGTTTCAAAACCAGGGCCGCTGCACGACCTGCCATGGCGGCGCGGAGTTCAGCGCGGCGGTGTATTCCAACAACAACGGTCGCGGCAACAATCGCGCTTTCCAACGTACCGGCGTGCGCGATGCGGCGGAGGATTTGGGATCCGGGAATGGATCGTTCAAGAGTATTGGCTTGCGGAACGTGGAATTGACCGGGCCGTACTTCCACAACGGGGGACAGGCGACGCTCGAACAGGTGATCGACTTCTATGCGCGCGGCGGTGATTTTGCCAACAACGCCATCAGATCATTCAACATGAATTCCACGCAGAAAGCGGCGTTGGCGGCGTTCCTGCGCGCTCTCACCGATGAGCGCGTACGCCATGAACGGGCGCCGTTCGACCATCCTGAACTATGCGTTCCTTCAGGCCATCCGGAGCTGCGTCCGGGGCTGCTGATCGCCGCGCAAATCCCACAGTTCCCCCGGAGTTCGATGGAGTATTGGCTGGGCTTGGCGGCGGTTGGCGCGGCGGGCCATGCCGCGCCGCTGCAGACGTTTGAAGAACTGCTGCAAGGGATCGGCGCCGATGGCGCGCGAGTGAATGCGATGAATGAGGCTTGCACGGCGCCGCTGCCGTAACCGCCCTATGCCCCGGCCGCGGCTGATGCTCGTCTTGCTCGCCGCGGCCGCCTGGGCTCATGCGCCGCTGACGCCGGCGCTCCGCGGACCGTTGCGGACGGAGGGCGCGCGGATCGTCGACAGCACGGGCGCGACGGGACGATTCCGCGGCGCGGTACTGCCGGACTTAGACGCGGCCACCGCGGCCACGCTCGGCGCAATGCGCATTCGTTGGAATTTCAACGCGGTGCGCATTCCTGTACGCGTAAGCGATTGGCAGCGCGATGGCCGTGCGTATTTGGATCGCGTTGGCATCGCTGTCGCTCCTGCTCGCGACGCCGAAATGATCGTCATTCTGGTGGCGGAAGGGGAGCCGGCGAACGGATTCCGGGCCGCGTGCGCCGCCGCGTTTCGCGATGTTCTGAATGTAGTGTTCTCGCTCTCTCGCAGGCGGGCGGCGACGGCGGATTGGCCAGCGCTGTTCGACACGATCCGTGCGGCCGGGGCGCGGCAGATTGTTTCGGCGCCGGCGGACACGCCGATTCGCGGCGAGAACGTAGTGTATGAGGCGCCCGTGGCCGTCGGGTCCGGAAACGTGTTTGGCAGCCTGCTTGGCCGGGTGCCGGTTTACGCCGGCGAGTGGGGTCTCACCGATTGCCCGGCGCTTCCCAGCGACCCGCTCGCCGTGTCCGATCTGGTCTTCAAAACACTTTACGATTTCGACGATCGCGGCATCTCGTGGACGGCTTCGGACTTCGCACCCGAATCCTTGCTACGCGCCGCAATCGGCTACGAGCCGTCCGCCTTCGGCAGCGGCTGGCGGTGCGGCCAACCCGGCATGGGCGAGGCGGTGTTGACGTGGATGACCGGCGACCCTACCGGCTTCGGCTGCCTCCGCAAAGATGCCATAGCCAGCGCCGCGGGGCGACCGGTTCAGGCCCCGCATCCCCCGGACAACTGCTGTCCATTTACGTCGAGCAAATGGGTTCCGCGCCGGACCGGTTTGGGCGCTTGGATGGCGCCGGAAGACTGCCGATGGAATTGGGGGGAACCGAGGAGTTCTTCGATGGCAATCCCGCGCCGATACTCTTCGCCGGTCAATACCAGCTCAACGTGCAAGCGCCGCCAACGCTCACGCCGGGGACGGAAACGGTCGTCCGAGTAGTCTATCGTGGCGTGCCGTCAAACCGTTTGCCGCTCGAAGTCGTCCCCGCCGCGCCGGAACTATTCCACGACATCTTCACGAAAAACGCAATCGCGCTGAATGAAGACCGAACTACGAACAGCAGATCCAACCCGGCGCCCGCGGGTTCTATCGTCGTCTTATTCGCTACAGGCACCGGCTCAACATCGCCTGGCGGCGTGGCGGGCTGACCCGCGCCTTCGCCGCATCCGCTACTGGCTCAACCCGCCGGCGGCCGGCTGGCCGAACTGCTCTTTGCGGGCGAAGTTCCCGGGTTTATCGGCCTCTCCCAGATCAATGCAAAAATACCTCGTGAATTAAGCTCCGGCCCGGTCTCGGTTGTACTCCGGATAGGATCGCGAGATAGTCAATCCCCGGTCTTGCTTCAAGTGAAGTAGTTAGGTTATGTTAGGAAAGGAAATGTATCTATTTCCGCGGAATGCCCGGCTGCTTTCCGCACGCTTAGCCACAGGGAAATACGTTGTCTTCTTTCTCCCCTCCTCTGCCCAGACACCGGCTGGCCACCTTCCTCATTCTTCCTTTATTTCTTGCATTTGAGTTATACGGCCCTAGCCTGCGCGCGCCGTTTATGTTCGATGACAAGGTACTCCCCTTCGCCCTCCCGCGCTTCGAAAACCTGCCCCTTTCCGATTGGATTTCCGGCAATCGCCCGGTATTGATGTTCTCCTATTGGCTCAATTCCGCCGGCCCCGGCGCCGGTACCGGGCCGTATCATATCTTCAATATTCTGTTGCACTTTTTTAATAGCGTTCTCGCTTACATGATCCTCCGTCACTTTCTGTCCCCACGATGGCCCGCCGCCTTCCTCGCCGCCATTTTCCTGGTTCACCCTTTACAAACCGAGTCCGTTTCTTACATCGCCGGTCGTTCTGAGTCCCTAAGCGCGTTTTTCTTTCTAGCCGCATATGCGCTTTTCCTCCTCCGCCCGCCGGGTCCCATAACGTGGTGCCGGTCCGGCCTTATCCTCCTTTATTATGCGGCCGCGATGCTGACGAAGGAGCACACCGTCGTTCTGCCCGCCTTGCTTCTTCTCACGGATGCGTTCGCGTCTCCCGGCGCAATTCGCCGCAACTGGCGCATTTACGCGCCTATCGCCGTCTTCGCGGCCGCCGGTCTTGCCATGGTCGCCAGCGTCCTGGCAACATCCCGATCCGCCGGGTTTGAGACCCGGAGCGTCACCTGGTACGAGTATGCCCTTACGCAGAGTCGCGCCATTTTCCACTATCTGCGCCTGACGATATTCCCAATCGGCCAATCGGTGGATCACGACTTTCCCATTTCTCACTCGCCCGGCGAACATCACACCTGGTTTTTTGTCGCCTCACTGGTCCTTCTTGGCGGCGCGGCAATCTATTTCCGCCGCCGCTATCCAGTTGCGGCCTTCGGGTTCTTCGCCTTCCTGATTCTCCTGGCCCCCACCTCAAGCATCGTACCGATCGCCGATCCCTTCGCCGAACGCCGCATGTACCTGCCCCTGCTCGCGCTGCTGATTCTCTCCGTCGAAGTCGTGCGCAGGGTCGGGATATCGCTACCTATCGCCGTCGCACTGCTCGCGATTTTTGGGTTCCTTACCTACCAGCGCAATCGTGTTTGGAGCCATCCGGTCGCTTTTTGGCTCGACGCCGTCCGTACTGCGCCGCATAAGGGCCGGCCGTATGCTCATCTAGCCGAGGCTGCTGTCAGCGAGAATCACTGCGTAGCGATTGCGCCCTTTCTTGAAGAAGCCGGGCAGCGAATGCCGAACGACTACAGTGTCCTTACAGGGTACGCCAAGATTCTCGAGTGTGTTGGTGATCCCGTTCATGCGGTCCAACTGCTTCACCGTGCCGCCGGCATTCGTCCTTCCGCCGAAGTCTTCGAATTGATAGGCCTTCTCTACGGCGAAATGGAAAACACCGAAGCCTCGCGAAAGGCGCTGGAATCGGCCATTCAACTGAATCCCAACTCCGCTTCGGCGCATCTGGCGATGGGACTGTGGTATCAGTCCGCTAAAGACCCCGCCAGCGCCGCCGGCTCCTACAAACGGGTTCTTGAGATCGAACCACACAACCGGGCCGCGTTTGCCGCGCTCCGCGGCATCGAAGCCGCTTCGGCGGCCGAACCCTGATAACTATCCGCGCCGGAACGGGCGATTCAGTCGCCGGAGACGAATTGTCTGAGATGTTTCCTCCCGTCCCGTCACCGACGACGACCCGCGAGCGGCGCTCGCCGCGTTCGCCGGAATTCCGCTCGACGACAATATCGAGGTCGACCCGGCCGACCTCGAAGTGAACCTCTCCAACTTGCGGATCGATAACCTGTACCGGTGCCGCCAGAATGCAAATCGCGATGGAAAAGGGCAAGTGAAGGGCTTGGCAAAAGGCTTGGCCAAAGGCCGCCAGGAAGGCGAGCGCCAGAGACTCACTCGCCTGCTTACGGCTCGTTTCGGGCCGTTCCCCGCCTGGTCTCCGAGAAGATCGCCGACGCGGGCGTCGAAACGCTGGAAGACTGGAGCGTCGAACCTCTCACCGCCATCTCGCTGGAGGAGTTGCTTCGCTGGAACCTCCTTTCGGGCGCTGGCGCTGCTACTCCACCCGCCAGTACAGCCAGCCGGCCTTACCCGTTTCGCGACGAACGGAGACTTATCGATTTTGGGCCGGTCGCGCACCGCAATCACTCGCGAAGGCTCGCACGATCCCGGTTTCATTGCCGACCTGGTTCTGGTAGATTAATTGGACGTTTACGGTTCGCATTAATAAGGACTCCGCGGAGAGGCGAGCGATTGTGGTGCGATCTAATGCGCTTCATGTAGCGATTTCGCTCAATTCAATTGTGTAACTTAACGAGATCGCGCTTGATCGCGGCGGCCAAGGGAAGCTGTTGCCGCCGCATCGCATCGTCGTGGGCGCGTTTTAGAATTTTGATCGCCTTTGCCCGCGATCCCGCGCGTCCGTGTGTGGCGCCGAGCGCGTAAAGGTAGCCGGGCGTCTGCTCATCGCCCGGTTCAATCGCTTTTTCAAATTCACCGATGGCTTCGGGGAATCGCCGTTGATTGGCCAGAATGCGGCCGAGATGGTAGTGCGCCAGACGCAGCCCGGGTTTGGCCGCCAGCGCCTGCCGGTAGAGCGTGGCGGCGCGGTCCCCGTCGCCGGTCGTTTCGATAATGGCGCCATGGCTATCAAGCGCTTCGGCGTTGCCGGGATCGATATCAACGGCAGCCTGGAACGCCATTCGCGCTTCGGGGAATCGTTCAGTCCGCGCGCAAAAGACTCCGAAATTGTAATGCGCCTCGGCGTTCATCGGTTCGAGTTTGATCGCGCTGCGATAAGCGGTTTCCGCTTTCTCCGGTTGGTCGAGCCGCGCGTAGAGCGAAATGAGATTCACCCAGGCCCGCGCGAGTTTGGGATCGGGGGCTATAGCGCGGGCAGCGGCCAGCGCACGCTCGATGACATCCCGGACGCCGGCCTGCCCGCCCGTCAGAACCACGGCTGGGAGATCCGGCAGTGGGCGCTTTAGCCCGCACGAGGCCATCGACAGCAACACTGGCAGTACCATCCAGCGCGTCATTTGTAATGGATTTGGAATGCCTTGTTAGTAATGAAGACCACGGTCACATCGGTTTCAGCCGATGCTCCATGTTGCATCGTTTCACCTTCCGGAAACCAGACGAATTGCCCCGCCGAATACCGGCCGCTGCCCGTGACTAATGTCCCCTCGAGAATATACATGCCGTGCGCGCACGGGTGGGTGTGCGCCGGATTCATGACGCCCGCCGGGTATTTCACCAGCCGGACTTCCATGCCGGTATCGGGGTCGGTATAAAGATTCTTGCGGAAAACCGGAGCTCCGGTCGGAACGATTGTGCGCTGTTCCCACGACTGGCTGGGTGCGTCAATGACGATAGGCATATTGAAATTGTAGCCTTGCGCCAGAGCGCAAGTGCCCGCCCCGCCGTTTTAGTTTTGAGAGGAAAATCAACGGCGGGCCACTACTTACGTAGAACTATTCCATGCACGCCGCCGCCCCCTCCTCTCCCTCGCGCCTCACGCCCGAAGACGAATTGCACTGGCTCGCCCTGCGCCTGGTACCCGGTTTGGGCACGCGCCGGGTCGTCCAATTGATGGATAGGTTCCAATCGCCGCAACTGCTATTCCGGGCGTCGGTGTCCGAACTGGAGGCGGCCGGCGTGCCCGCAGGTCCGGCGAGGTCAGTGGTGTCGGGGTGTACGTTCGACGACGCCGTGGAGCAGCAGAACAAGATGCGGGCGGGCGGAGTTGTTTTGGTCACGTTTCACGATCCGCATTACCCGGACGTGATGCGGGATATTCTGGACCCGCCGCTGATACTCTTCGCGCGTGGCGACTTGGCGCTCTTGAACTATCCGGGGATTGCGGTGGTGGGGACACGAAAACCGACGCCGTATGGAATGGCGGTGGCGGAGAAACTGGGCGGCGATCTGGGAGCGGCGGGCTTGAACGTGATTTCGGGCATGGCGAGAGGGATCGACACGGCGGCGCACCGCGCGGCGCTGGCAGTAGGAGGCAAAACGACCGCCGTTTTCGGCTGCGGAGTGGACATGATTTACCCGTCGGAGAACCGGCGGCTGCATGAAGAAATTTCGACGAAAGGGCTGGCGATCTCCGAATTTCCGATGGGCGCGCCGGCTTATCCACAAAATTTTCCTATACGAAATCGGATCGTCAGCGGGATGAGCTGCGGGGTACTGGTCGTCGAGGGCGCGCAGTACTCCGGGTCGGCCATTACCGCGAGGCTGGCAATGGACCAGGGACGCGAGGTGTACGCGGTACCGGGCAATATTACCAGCCAAGCGTCGTGGGGCCCTAACCTGCTGATTCGACAGGGCGCCAAGCTGGTTACCACAGCCCAGGATATCGTCAATGAGCTGACTCCGGAGATGCGCCGCCGAATCCAAAACGGATCTGGCGCATCCAACGGAAATGGGTCCGATTCCGGGTCCAAACAGTCGACGCTGCCCTTGGGTCCGAACTCGGTTCTAGGTGATTTGTTGCTCGCTAAGGTGACCGTCGACTCGCCCACCCATATTGACGACCTGTTAGGTTGTCTGGAAAACTATTCCTCGTCTGAGATTGTCGCGGTCCTATTTGAACTGGAACTTCTTGGGCTGGTCCGTCAGCTCCCCGGGAAGCAGTTTGTAAAGGTCTGGTAGCAAACCTCGATTTTTAAGCGGTTACACTGGAACAAGTCACTATGTCCAAATCTCTCGTCATCGTCGAGTCGCCGGCGAAGGCGAAAACAATCGGAAAATACCTCGGTAAAGACTACGTCGTCAAAGCTTCGCTCGGTCATATTAAGGACCTGCCGAAGAGCGATCTGGCGGTGAATGTCGACCAGGGTTTCGAGCCCACCTACGTGGTGATCGAAGGCAAGAAAAAGCTCATCGGAGAGTTGAAGTCGGCTGCCAAGGGCGCCGACAAGATCTTCCTGGCGGCGGATCCGGACCGCGAAGGGGAGGCCATCTGTTTCCACCTGCAGGAAGAATTGCAGGGAAAGGGCGATAAGGCTCCGAAGATATTCCGGGTGATGTTCAACGAAATCACCAAGAACGCGGTCAATAAGGCATTCGAAAACCCGTTGCAGGTCAATACGAGTCTGGTGGACGCGCAGCAGGCGCGGCGCGTCTTGGACCGGCTGGTCGGATACAAAATCTCGCCGCTGCTGTGGGATAAAGTCCGTCGCGGGCTATCGGCGGGCCGGGTGCAGACTGTCGCGCTGCGGCTGATTGTCGACAGGGAACGCGAGATTCAAGCGTTCAGCAAAGAAGAGTATTGGACGATTGACCTATCGCTGAACGCCAAGAAGGCGCCGGTGTTGAAGGCGCGGCTAGCAAAAGTGAACGGGGAGAATCCGGGGATCGGCGACGAAGCGCGGGCGAAGGAAATCCTCGCCGACGTCGATGGCGCCAAGTACACGGTGCAATCGGTTGGCACCAAGGAAAAGAAGCGCAACCCGGTGCCGCCCTTCATTACGTCCACGCTGCAGCAGGAATCGGCGCGGAAGCTCCGGTTCAGCGTAAAGCGCACGATGGTGCTGGCGCAGCGGCTGTATGAAGGCATGGAGATGGGCGATGAGGGCGCAACGGGCTTGATCACCTATATGCGTACCGATTCGGTGCGCGTTTCCGATGACGCCTTGAGCGAAGTTCGGAAATTCGTCGGCGAAAAGTACGGCGAGCAATATTTGCCGGAGAAGGCCAACGTCTACAAGGGCAAAAAAGACGCCCAGGACGCCCACGAAGCCATTCGCCCGACAAGCGCGTTCCTCACGCCGGAGAGCGTGGCGAAGTACCTGCAGGAAGACGAACTGAAGCTCTACCGGCTGATCTGGATGCGCTTTGTGGCTTCACAGATGATGTCCGCGCTGTTTGACCAGACGACGATCGATGTCGCCGCGCCGGGTAAATCGAAGGCCGGCTACATGTTTCGTGCGACAGGATCGGTGGAGAAGTTCGACGGCTTCCTGAAAGTTTACGAAGAGGGCAAGGACGCCAAGGACGACGACGACGACGAGGCAGCCAGGAAACTGCCGGCGGTGACGCAGGGCGAGGATCTGAAGTTTAAGTCGATCGACCCCGAGCAGCACTTCACCGAGCCACCGCCGCGCTTTACGGAAGCGACGCTGGTGAAGGAGTTGGAAGCCAAGGGCGTAGGCCGGCCGTCAACGTACGCCTCGATTCTCTCAACGATTCAAGAGCGGGAGTACGTGAAAAAGGAAGGCGGCAAGTTCGGGCCGACGGAGCTTGGCACGGTGGTGACGGACCTGCTGCTGGAATCCTTCGGCGACATCTTCGACGTGCTCTATACGGCCCGGCTGGAAGGCCAGTTGGACGACATCGAAGACGGCAAGATCGATTGGCGCGCGGCGATGGGCGAGTTCTACGAAAAGTTCTCCGCCGATCTGGAACGCGCGGCGGTGCAGATGACCGACATTAAGCGGATGGAGAAGCCCACCGACTTCATCTGCGACAAGTGCGGCAAGGCGATGGTGATCAAGTGGGGCAAGCACGGCAGCTTTATCGCCTGCACCGGTTACCCGGAATGCACCAGCACGCGCGAGTTGCCAACGACGGCGAGCGAAGATCTGGGCGAGCAAGGCGAGGACGAGTACTGCCCCAATTGCGGCCGGCCGATGGTGTTGAAGAAGGGCCGATTCGGCCAGTTCATGGCCTGTACGGGTTACCCCGACTGCAAGACGACGCGACAACTCGGGCAGGGCGAAAAACAGCCCGACGTTCAGCTCGACGAACTCTGCCCGGAGTGCGGCAAGAACCTGGTTACGAAGTCCGGCCGGTTTGGCGAATTCACGGCCTGCTCGGACTACCCTACCTGCAAATACGTGAAGCAGAAGACCGTGGGGGTGAAATGTCCAGACTGCCACGAAGGCGACATCATTGAGCGGCGGTCCAAGAAGGGCAAGACTTTCTATGGCTGCAACCGCTATCCCAAGTGTGAGTTCGTCGCCTGGGGCAAGCCGATCGACCGCAAGTGCCCGGACTGCGGCAGTTCCCACCTGATCGAGAAATTCCTGAAGGCCGGCGCATTCGCGCAGTGCCCGAACAAGGAATGCAAATTCAAAGAGCCGATCGCGGAAGTGGAACCGGAAGCAGTACCCGCATAGTTATCGGCCACTTAACCGAACGAAAGAGGATAAACGTTACACCCATGTCTGAAACCGCGCAATTCTATCGCATCGCCAAGCTTCCGCCCTATGTCTTCGCCGTTATCAACGAGCTGAAGGCAAAGGCACGGGCGGCAGGGCAGGATGTGGTGGACTTCGGCATGGGTAACCCCGATGGGGCGACGCCCGATGTGATTGTCGAAAAGCTGGTGGAAGCGGCGCGCCAGCAGAAGAACCACCGCTATTCAATGTCGCGCGGCATTCCGCAACTGCGCCTGGAAATCGTCAAGCGTTACCAGCGGAATTACGGCGTCGAGCTCGACCCGGACAAGGAAGCCATCGTCACCATCGGCGCCAAAGACGCCCTGGCGCACCTGCTGTACGCGATCATCGCGCCCGGTGACGCCGTAGTCTCGCCCAACCCTGCTTACCCGATTCACCAGTACGGCGTGATCATGGCCGAAGGCGAGGCCATCATGCTGCCGATGCCCGACGCGGCAACGTTCCTCCAGGGTCTGGAAGACCTGTACAAGAATGGGCCGAAGAAGCCCAAGGTCGTGCTGATTTCCTTTCCGCATAATCCGACGACGACGTGCGTCGATCTGCATTTCATGGAGGAGATTGTGGCGTTGGCGCGGGCCAACGGGTCATGGGTAATCCACGATTTTGCCTACGCCGATCTGGGTTTCGACGGCTACAAGCCTCCGAGCATTCTGGAAGTGCCGGGCGCGAAGGACATCTGCGTTGAGATTTTCTCGATGTCGAAGAGCTACAACATGGCCGGTTGGCGCGTGGGCTACTGCCTGGGCAACTCGCAGATTATTTACGCGCTGTCGCGGATCAAGAGCTACCTTGACTACGGGACTTTTCAGCCGATTCAGATCGCCTCCATCATCGCGCTGCGCGAGTGCGAGGAGGAGACTATTAAGATTCGCGACAACTACCAGGAACGCCGCGATGTGCTGGTGGACGGCTTGAACGCGGCCGGTTGGCCGGTGGAAAAGCCGCGAGGGTCGATGTTTCTGTGGGCGAAGATACCGGAGCGTTTCGCGCACATCACTTCGCTGGAATTCGCACAGGAATTGATGGAAAAGGCGCTGGTCGCGGTCAGCCCCGGTATCGGATTCGGTCCGATGGGCGAGGGGTATGTGCGGTTTTCGTTCATCGAGAATCCACATCGGACCCGGCAGGCGGTGCGCGCGATTAAGCAGTTTTTGCGGGAGTAGCGTAGAGCGCGTCCCACGAAGTTATTCGTCAATAAATACGGGGTTTCGAGACGTCATATCGTGTCGACAAAACTGCCGCATTGGCCCCGCTCATGAAGTAAGCATTCTTGGGAATGGGAAGCCGGTTCACGCCGTTGATCCAGAATAGGCCACCGTACTCGGGGTCTTGATCGAGTTCCCAGGCGGGGGCGACGCTGCTGACAAACTTCACGTAGCCCTCGGGCAGGATTCTCTCCCCGTTCCACACGCCGTCTTGAAGGTAAAGATTCCCGAGGCGGGCCCAATCGCGGGCGGATGCGAGCACGTAACCTTGGGTGAGGAAGTTTCCGTAGGTATCGGTTTCCAGAACCATCGAGCGCATCCCGAGCTTGTCGAAAAGAGCCCGCCGCGGAAATGCGTGATACCGGCCCTTGCGGCCCTCGACGCCAAGCCGAATGAGGTAGTTGATCAGCATGGGATTGGTATTGCGATATCGCCCCACCGTGTTCGGCGGCCACTCCAGCGGACGGGTCGCCGCGTAGTGGAAGAGGTTTTCGTCGCCAGTGAAAAGATACAAATGGTCCGGGTAGGTTCCTTTCGGGTCGTAGTCAGGATCGTTGCGAGCCTTGATGCGCAGCCCGCTGTACATATGAAGAAGGTCCGCGATTGTGATCGCCCGGCGTGGATCCTTAGGATCACTCCACTCGGGGACCGGGGCGGGCTGCGACAAGAGGTAGACCCCTTGTCGAATCATGATTCCCATCAGGGTGGCGGAGACGCTCTTGCCCATCGACCAGCTTTCCAGCGCGGTGTCTTTGGTCACGCCCTCGCCGTACCGTTCCGCGATGACGCGGCCTTTCCAGGTGACCACGAACGCCGCAGTCATCGCCTTGGAGGGCTCAAAGGCTGCGTCGACGGCCTGTTTCAGTTTGGCCGAGTCAAGCCCATCGGAGAGCGGGCCGGTGGCCATGTGGGCCACGCCTGTGTTGCGGGGTCTGGCAGTAGGCTCTTCACTCGCAACGGCTTGAATCTCGGGGAACGGCTTCCAAATGGAACCGTGACACATCCCTGGTCGCCCGTGAACTTAGCAATCCGAGAGCCACCGCTTGGAAGTGCGATGCTAACAGTCTTCGCCCGCCGGTCCACAACGGGCTTCCCGACTTTCTGGCGATCGGCGTACGGACTGACCACGTAGCCAAGATTTTCTGCAGCAAACTCCGGACTGAATTTACTGATAAACACTGCCGAACAGACTACCTTGGCATACGCTCCGGTTGTAAGGACCAAGGGGTCGCCGGGAGGGGGAACGTAGGTGTGTTCAATTCCAAAGACTTCGCCCGAGCTACAATCGCTTCCCTGGACAATCCTGGCCCTTGGGCATTGGCAAAGGAGGCAATAAGTAGGACAGTGAAGAGTCTGAGCATCAAGAACATCTTATTTCATTGAGGGTTGGAAGCGCTGCGGCAGGATCGAGAACGAGAAGTCGCGCCGCGTAGAGCATAGTGGTACACGCCGCGCCGCCAAACCGGGCGCCAATTCACCCACGCCAAATGGCGCGCAAAGACATACGCCGGAGAATTCGCAAAGTGACATCGAGCTTGCGGTAAGCGCTATATCAATCCGGAACTACCGAACCTTTACTCTGAACGACTTTTTAGTGCCCCGGAAAACGGGGTACTTAGTAACCCGATAGCGCGGGAGCGGCGGTGGTGGCGATCGGGTCGAGGCCGAGGCGGATGCGGGCTTCGTCCATCATGGCGGCGGTGCGGGTGGCGCCGCAGCGGCTAACGCCTAACGCGCGGACGGCGAGGAGGGCATTGAGATCGCGGACGCCGCCGGCGGCTTTGACTTGGATATGCGGGGGCGTGTGTTGGCGCATCAGGATCAGGTCCTCGTGCGTCGCGCCGGAGGCGGCGTAGCCGGTGGAGGTCTTCACCCAATCGGCATTTACTTCAGTGCAGATTTCGCAGAGGCGTATCTTCTGCTCGTCGTTCAAGTACGCGTTTTCGAAGATCACCTTCACCTTCTGGCCGGCGGCGTGAGTCTCTTCGACAACGGTGCGAATATCTTCCTTGACGTAGTCCCAGCGGCCGCTGAGCACGGCGCTGATATTGACGACCATGTCGAGCTCTTCGCCGCCATCGGTGAGAGCTTGGCGCGTTTCGGCGAGCTTACTGGCGGTCGTGTGACCGCCGTGGGGGAAGCCGATGGTGGTGCTGGCTTTCACGGTGGTTCCCATCAGGCGATTGGCGGCGTCGCGCAGGGCGTAAGGGAGGATGCAGACGGAGGCGGCATCGTAATCGATGGCCAATTGGATGCCTTCGTTCATGGCGGCGAGGGTGAGTGTGGGGTTGAGCAGCGAGTGGTCGATCATCTTGGAGACGTCGCTGTAGGTGTAGACGAGCATTCGCTTCCCATTTTAGATGGGGAGAAGGCCGGCGGTGCGAAAGAACTGGCGGAGCCAGGGAACGAAGAGCGGCGCGCCTTCGGCGTTTTCGAGAGGGAAATCCGCCGTGGGCTGGGGGAGCAGCACGTTGCATGTTCCGTCTTTGATACCGGCGATGGCGAGATCGTCCGGGGTGAGCGGGTGGCGGTGGCGGGGATCGAACGGAGTTTCCGCAAGGACGTCGTATTCCTCGTCCTGGGCTTCAAATTCGGCGATGGCCGTGGCGAGTTCAGCCTCGGTTTGTTGGGGCGACTTTCCTTCGGCGAGGAGGGAGCGGCGCCAGGCTTCGATGCTGGTTTGCCAGGCTTGGCGGGGCGGGAAGAAGGGAGGATCGGGCTTGTAGATGGACGCGGGGTCGAGAGGAAAAACGATGAGGCCGGGGAGAGAGACTTCGCCGACGTGCAGCCACCAGGCGTGGAGGGAGAGCGGGAGCTTGCCCCGAAGCTGCTTTTCGAGCGCCTTGATGGTATTGGCGGTGCGTTTGGGAGGCGGGCGGAAAGGGCCGCCGAGCGTTTGGATGTTCAGGCGGGCGCGGCGCATCGTTTCCATGGCGACGGCGCGGGCGTCATCGCGGATTTTGCGGGCGAAAACATCTTCGCCGAGGGCGTTTAGTTCGGCCCAGACGGCTTCGCGCTCGCCTTGCAGGTAGCGTTCGAGATAGGTCATTCTTGCGCTTGACTCAACGCGTAGACGGCGAACGAGGCGAGCCAGTGTTCGCCGCCGTAGTTGCCGGCGGTGACGTGGGGAAGGGCGGTTTCGAGGAGGCGTTTGGCGGCAGCGCGCAGGCTCCGGCGGTGTTTCGGCAGGGATTTGGCGATGCCGGAGAGGCACCAGGCGCGGCTCAGGGAGAGGCCATCGAGGTGGACGATCTGGTAGTCGCTACGGTCTGAGACTTCGGGGGCTTTGAGGAGATTGGCGAGGCCTGCGGGCGTGATATAGCCGTTGAACCATTTTGGAAATTCGGACGGCGGCAGGACACGGCGCATAAGATCGGCCACTTCGAGGCTGGGGGAGAGGAAGTCAGTGCCGTCGGGCTCCTGGGGCGCGGTGACGGCGGTGGTTTTCAGGTAGTAGTCTTTGCTGCGTTGGAGGATTTGTTTTTCGAATGGCTGGAGTTTCGCGGCGCGGGCCCAGTCGAGGGCGAAGACCAAGCCGAAGGCGGTATTGGGGTGGACGCCGGTGCGATTCGGGTAGGTTTGTTTGGGGAGATAGGCGGACCAGAGTTCGACGATGAGGTTGGTTAACGGCTCCAGATTCCTGGCCCATTCGCGGCCCTGCGGGTCGTCCCAGGTACGAAGTTCTTCGTCCAGTTTCAGGAGCCAGGCCCAGCCATACGTGCGTTCGAAGGTTTTGGAAAGCTTGTAGTTTTGGAAGTATTTGACTTCGCCCGCGATGGCTTCGGGCTGGAAGCCGGTGTTGAGAATCTCGCGGATTTTGTCTTCTTTGGGCAGGCCTTTGACGGTTTTCAAAAGGCGGACGAGCATCCAGTGGCCGTGGACGCTGGAGTGCCAATCGAAGCAGCCGTAGAACGAGGGGTGGAGTTGGCGCGGGGTTAGGCGGGCGTCGGATTCGGCTTCAATGGTGTGGGCGGTTTTGTTGGGGTATTCCTGCTGGATGCAGTGAAGCGAGAGTTCGGCGAGGCGGGCGGCGATATCGGGCGTGAGCATTTGGGCGAGGAGGAGAATGGCGTGCATATCAGGCGATTTCGGGGATTCTGTTGAGGTTGCGGGCCAGTTCGAAGGCATGGGCGAGCTGGAGGACGCCCCAGTCGTCCTGAGGGCGGCCGACAATTTGCAGACCGACCGGGAGGCCGTCCGGCGTGAAGCCGCAGGGTAAGCTGATGGCTGGGCAGGCGGTGACGGTGATGAAGTAGCAGGACTTCATCCAATCGATATAGCTGCCCATTTTCGTGCCTTCGATTTCGGTGATGAAGGGCTGGTTGATGTCGAAGGCGGGGACTTGGGTGGTGGGGAGGAGGAAGTAATCGTACTTGCTGAAGAACTCGCCAACGCGGATGTGGAGGAGCGCCCGATCGGTTTCCGCTTTGGCGATTTCGGCGGGCGTCAGGCGGGCGCCGCGGTCTACTTCTTCGAGTACGGTGGCCTTGATCTGGTCGCGATATTTGGCGGCCTTGGCGGCGTGTTGTTGGTAGAAGCCGAGGGCCCGAAATGTTTTGAAGATTTGGTCGGCGCCGGTTAGATCGGGCTCGGCATCGGTGACGGCGCAGCCAAGCTGTTGGAGAATTTGGCGTTGCGAGTGGAAGGCGGATTTGATGTCACGGTGGAAGGGAAGGCCCAATAAATTGGCGGACCAGGCGACCTTGATTCCTTTGACGCTGCGGGCGAGGGGCTGGGCGAAGCGAGCGCCGGGTTCGGGAAGGCTTAAGGGGTAGCGGGGGTCGGGGCCGGCGATGGCGGAGAGGAGGAGGGCGACATCGGCGACACTGCGGGCCATGGGGCCGGAGGTGCTGAGCGGATTCCAATTCGCGGCCGAGGGGACGCGGCCCGGTGACGGACGGAAGCCGACTATGCCGCAAAAGGCGGCGGGGTTGCGGAGGGAGCCACCGGTGTCGCTGCCGTCGGCGATGGGCAACATGCGCGCGGCGAGGGCGACGGCGGCGCCGCCGGAGGAGCCACCGCAGGTTTTGGTTAGATCGTAGGGATTCTTGGTGGCGCCGAAGACGGGGTTGAAGGTTTGGGAGCCAGCGCCGAACTCGGGGGTGTTGGTTTTGCCGAGCGTGATGGCGCCGGCATTTTTGATTCGTTCGACGACCAGCGCGTCGCTGGTAGGGATATGGTCTTTGAAAATGGGCGAGCCGTAGGTGGTGCGGATGCCCTTGGTGTCCTGGAGATCCTTGTGGGCGATGGGGAGGCCGTGCAGAGGGCCGAGGAATCTGTTTTTGGCGGCGGCTTCGTCGGCGCGGGCGGCGGCCTGTTGGGCCTGATCGGCGACAAGGGTGACGATGGCGTTGACCTTGGGATTCACGCGCTCGATTTGGCGGAGGTGGGCGCCAAGAAGTTCGCGGGCGCCGATTTCCTTCTTGCGCAGACGGCGGGCGAGTTCGGTGGCGGAGAGGAAGCAAAGTTCTTCGCGCTTGTTTTGGGCGTGGGCGGCGGCGGTGAGAAGGAGGGCGGTGCGGCGGGTCATGTCAGGGGATCTGGGCCTTTGGGTAGTGTTGGAGAACTTTGGCGCGCCATTTGTCGCGGCTTTCGAGGTCACCGTGAATGGCCCAGTATGCGGGGGCCTGGATGATTTGGTCAAGGATTTCGCGGCCGCGCATGGAGAGCGCGAACCACCAGGGGGCGACGCAAATGTCCGGTTTCAGGTTGGCGAGCCCGGCGTCGCGGAAGGCTTTGGGTTGAACGATGGCGTCGCCGGTGACGATTACCTTTTTGCCGCAGAGCGTGAGCAGATAAACTTTGTTTTCGATGGTTTTATCGTGGGGTTCGTTATGGGGGACGCGGAAGACACGCAGGCTGATCGAGCCGGTCTGGCGGGCCTCACCGGGTTGGAGGGACCATACGTTGGCGCTACGTAACCGTTGGGCGACTTGTGAGGGACCGCGGGCGATGGCGCGGGGGTTAGATTGGAGATGGCGTTGAACCGCGGGCGCGTCGAAGTGGTCTTTGTGCCGATGGGTAGCGAGGATGAGGCGCACTTGCGCGTATGGCGGCGCGGCTGTTTCGATGGCTTCGCGGCGGTCCGGCGAGAGTATGGCGTAGCCGGAGACACCTTCGCGGAAGGCGCCGTCGACTATGGCCACATCGTCCCCACAGCGGAGCAGGAGGCCGGCGGCGAGAGCGAGGAGGAGCACGATCATAAAGCAATCTTATCCGGCGCGGCGTTCAACGCGAGCGCGCCGAGGAGGCCGGCGTTGGGACCGGCGCCCGCGCGCCGGACGGCGACGCCTTCGGCGGGGAACATGCGGACCCGTTCATTAATGGCGGCGCGGACGGGCATTAAAAGCAGGTCGACCAGTTCCGACATGCCGCCGGAGAAGAGAACGGCATCCGGGTGAAGCGCGGTGACGAGATTGGCGGCGGCGATGCCGAGGTACTTCGCGGCGTCACGAAAAGCCCTTTGGGCTTGCGCATTGCCATTGCGGGCGGCGTTGGCGGCCGATTCAGTATCGGGATAACCAGCCGCGCGGGCGATGGCGGGGCCGCTGGCGAGTGCTTCCAGGCAGCCGGTATTGCCGCAGCCGCAAAGGGGACCGTCCGGCAAAATGGTCTGGTGGCCGAGTTCACCGGCGGCGGAGAGCGGGCCAAGGCGCAAACGCCCATCGACTACGATGCCGCCGCCAATGCCGGTTCCAAGGGTGAAAAGGACGAAGGTGGGATATTCGCGGCCGTGCCCGCAAAGAAGTTCACCGAGCGTGGCGCAGCGAGCGTCATTCAGCAGGCGAACGGGCATACCCAGACTGTGCTCCAGGAAAGCGCCGGCGGGAACGCCGCGCCATTGGGTGGGGAGGTTCGGGACGAATTTTACATGGCCGGTGCGGGTGTCGACAAGACCGGGAACGCCGACCCCGAGAGCGGCGGGACGACGGCCGGCGCGGGTGGCGAGGGAATCGACCAAAGAGGCGATATGGGCGAGGATTGTCTCGGGATTTGCCGCCGGGGGAGTGGGAACGGTATCCGTGAAGAGAATCCGGCCCGCGGCGTCGCCTAGCGCGCCGGCGATTTTAGTTCCGCCGAGATCGACGGCGGCGAAGAGGGTTTCCATAGGGGGCTGTGATATCCTGAGCTTGAACTTTACCGCACGGGAGGTCGCTCCATTACATGCCGATAGGAACACAGGAGATGGTGGTCATATTTCTCCTGGCCTTGCTGATCTTCGGCCCCAAGAAGTTGCCGGAGTTGGGGAAGACAGTGGCCAAAGCTATGGGCGAATTCCGCCGGGCGTCGTCGGAATTGAAATCGACGTGGGATCACGAGATGCAGCAGATTGAGAAGGAGACCGCTCCGATCAAGAAGGCTGCGGAAGAGTACCACGAGCAGATCAATAATTACGGTGATTCCTCCTATTACGACTACGGAGCTTACGACTCCGGTACGTCGGAATCGACGGCAACCCCATCCACAACTGTAGGCGAACCCGCAACTCAGGGCGCTGAACAAACGACTGCGATAGCAAGCGCGACGGATCCGGCGGCAGCGCCGGACGATGACGCGGCGGCTCCCGCGGCGCAGGCTCCCGAAGGAACGGTGGCGCAGGGCACAGCCCCCGCGGAAACCGCGAAGCCGGTCGCCGGTTGATTGGGTAGGTTATTATGTCCGTCCCGGAAGATAAGAACAGGGATACCCCTGTCGAAGATGCCGCTGTCCCGAAAAACGGGGAGCCAGAAGCTCCTTCCGGGGCGGATTCTGTTCATACCAGTTATGAACAAACCACCGATCACGACTACGATTCGCACTATCACAGCGAAGAGACCCATCATGACGATCCCTATACGCAGCAGTCCTATCCGCAGGTTCCGGCAGGGGGCGAATCGACGGCTTTAGTGCCAGCGCCTGCTTCGAATGGAAGCGGCGGGAGCGTGACACCGCCGGCACCCGAGGAGGAAAAAGACGAAGAGGGTGGCGACGGGATGCTGCGGATGAGCTTCCTGGAGCATCTGGAAGAGCTGCGAAAGCGGATTATATCGATATTGATTGGCGTCGGCGTGGCGTTCGCATTTGCGCTGATCTTCGCCAATGAGATGTGGGAAGCGGTGAGCGACCCGGCGGCAAACGCGTTGAAAGCGCTGGGATATCCGCCGAATTTGTCGATTATCAGCCCGATGGATGCGTTTCAAGTTATTTACATGAAATTGCCGCTGTTGGCGGCTATATTTCTGAGTTCGCCATGGGTGCTGTGGCAGGTGTGGTCGTTTATCGCGCCGGGGCTTTATAAGAAAGAACGGCGGTTTGCGGGGCCTGTCATTGTAAGTACAGCGGGCCTGTTTGTGCTGGGGGGGCTGTTCGCGTATTTTGTGGTGTTTCGCTTCGGCTTGGAGTTCTTGTTGGGAATCGGCCAGAACAAGAACTTGGTGCCCACGATTAGCATGGTCGATTATTTTGATTTGTTTGTTAACGTAACGCTGGGCATCGGCATTGTTTTTGAGTTGCCGATCGCCATTTTCTTCCTTGCGCTGTTGCGAATTGTCACGGCGAAGTACCTGATTGCAAACTCGCGTTACGCGATTCTGATCATTGTGGTCCTGGCCGCCATAATCACTCCGACACCGGACGTCTTTAACCTGATGCTGTTCTCGGTGCCGATGGTGATTTTGTTCTTCGTGGGCGTGTTTGCGGCCTATTTGCTGGAGTTACGGCGGGACGAAAAGAGCTTCCCATGGCTTCCGGTGCTGGTGATTCTGCTGGCGGTGGCCGGGGTGGCGGGCGGAATTGTGTGGGCGTTGGTGGCGAAGTACGGGTACAAAATAGTTCCGTACTGGCCCTTCATCCTCCGGTAAGGGAACTACAAAATCGGTACTTTCGGTCTGTAACATTCGGCGTGAATTTCATTTATTCTGACAATGAAATCCAAACAATATGGGCGCCGCAGCAAATTTAGCAGGAGGCCCCGGTTTGTTTACCGGAGCGACTCCCATGGACCTGCAAAAGGCCGTTCGCGAACTATACGAAGAAAAAGAACGAATTGACGGCGTGATCGCGTCGCTGAAACTGTATCTGCGGACGAATGGGACCGGCGTTCTAAAGCGAAAACGCGGGCGCAAGTCAATGAGCGCTGAGGAACGGGAGGAAGTGTCGGCGCGAATGCGCAGTTATTGGGCCGGACGGCGAAGCGTGCCGACTACTTCTTAAAGAACCAGAGCCAGAAATACTGGTCGCCGGCGCCGTGCCGGTAGCGGGGTTCGAAGCCGCAACGGTTCGCCATCGCGACAGCGTCTTCATCGGAGAAGGGGACGCCGAGCCAGGTATCGTCTCCGGTGGTTTTGACGGTGGTATCTCCCTGGACCTGGAATTTGAAGAGGGCGCCGGAGCGGAGGAGCCGTGAAACTTCGCGCACGTAGCTTTCGATGACCTCGCGGCTGGGAATGTGCTGGAAGACGATGGTTGAAAAGGCAAAATCGAAGATTTCACCGGGAACGACGGTGAGGTCCATGCCGTTGTTTTGATAGGCACGGGCGTGAGGATGCCCTTCGAGCGCTCGCGTGGCCCGCGCGATCATTTCACCGGAGACGTCAACGGCGTGGACTTCGCCGAAGAGTCCGGCGAGGGCGCGGGTGACTCGACCGGCGCCGCAGCCGATCTCCAAAACTCGCATGTCTTTCGGATCGCGGCCCTGGCAGATGTTGGTCATGTCGGTAAGAATTTCTTCCGCGACGGTGCGGTCACCGGAGGCGAAGAAGGCCTCGTCGGTCCACGCATCGGTGGCGGTGTTGACGTAGTAGCGGGCATTTTCGCGGGCCCGCGCATCCCAGTCGGAACGCATCTTTTCGAGAGTGTTTTGCAATGGAGGTTCGTGCATGTGTTCCGGCTGTCAGCGACCATTTTACCCGCTATCGATGCTATACTCAAAGTTCAGTCAGTGGGCGGCTAGCTCAGTTGGGAGAGCACCACGTTCGCAACGTGGGGGTCGTGGGTTCGAACCCCATGCCGTCCACCAAACAAATCTCTTCCGTCCGGCCACAGTCACCGATCAGATGGATCACTCTGAAACTCTGGACCGAAAGCAAGCCCGCGCTATTCAGTCGAGCCATCCGCCAATATACAAATTCGTTCAGTTGTTAGCACTTGCGGCAACCGAATACGAAACATCGTCTTTACTGACGGACTGGGTTTTCTAAACTCTTCATCGCTCTCCGATCTTTTTGACCAAATCTCACTGTGCGAATAGTTCAGGTCAAGGGGGACATGCTTGGGATAAAATCTGTAAGGCGGTGTATCGTGAGCCTGCAACGGACTTGGGATCTCCTCTGCCAGGAACCGCAAAACGCCCATCCTCGCATATTCGGCGGTAGGAGAGAACAAAACATCCTCAGGCTCGCTGAGAGAGCCGCGATTTACCGAGGTCCTGTCCACCCGAGGAAATGGAATGCCTGTATGATCTAACTGACCGTCTACCCAATGCAGTCCTAAATATCGAATATAGAGTTGTTCATCGGGCGGAAATTCGGCGATTATCGAACGGCCAGCCCAATACATTCTCTCCGGCCGCTCAAGCGGACATGCATACACAAATTCTCGCTACCGAGGCCACAATAGATTCTCCCGATCCGTCGATCTCCCATATAACCGGCTCCTCCCGACCATCGTAAAGCGCCGCCACCATTTCTCGAGAGTTGAAAATTTCTATACTTCCGCGGCGTGTGCCACTCACAAACGTGAAGCCGAAGCCACCTTCAACAGAGGGGAGGATAGCAGTGGGATCGAGCCGTTTACGCTGTAAGATATCGAGAATTCGTAACGCGCGCAATTTGGCGAGGTCGTTGGGCGCCTCCGCCCCGTCACCATCCCAGTCCGGTGGCAAGCGACTGATTCTATCGAGTTTTACCGCCTGCATGAATGTTGACTGCAACACGGAACTTTGAGCATAAGACTCAAGTCCGTAGACCATGTTGTTCCAGTACAGGGCACGAACTTCGGGTACGGAAGTGTATTGACCAGGAGTTGCGAATGGCGGCATCGACCGCTGGCCTTCGATAGGCGCGACTGCGGGCATTAACATTCATTCCTTTCTCCAAATAGCTTACGGGTTCTATCGGTAATCAGCGCTTCAAAATACTGATTCTTGCGATCCCGAAGCAATTCAAGGGCTATCCATGGGTTCTCTATCGAACTGGGCGGGTCTTGAATTTTATAGGCATCAATGTCCACTATCATAGACGCTTTCCCTTCTTCACAGGGAGGCAGCGCTGATTCTACAAGCACAACAAAGCTCTCGATATCAGGCTGCGGGATTTCAATTCGCATGAAGAAGTTCGTAACGTTATCCGGGACCGAGGCCGTAATTTCAGGATACGTATTTAGAAAATCTTTGAACTCGACTGTTGACTGATGGAAGTCAATCCGGTTTATGTAGCGGACCGCAACGCGACCGATTCTCGCGACAGGTATCGCCATCTTGTAGATTTCCCAAAGTCGCTCGGCTTCCGTCTTCAAGTCCTGCCACGTTCCGTACGGTGCGAGACGGCTTAGGATAAATCGGTCCCTAAGAGCCCGGAAAACCTGCTTACCATCAATGGACCGGTAGACAACGCCGGCATGAGATCTGTCCAATTCACTCGGCCCCTCCGCCTTCAGGGAGATTTGAGCGTGAACGTGCTCCGCCTTTTGCGAATGAGGGTATGCCGCAGCAACGAGTGGCGTAAGCGTTCCTTCGATCTCGGAAATCTCGCGTACGTCGCACTGGCGCTTGACACTCCGGAAAGAGGCAATCGTGCGGCGCTTTTGCTTTGAAGGGGCTTAGCACTGTGCCAGAATAGTTCCAGGGAATCGCTGGAGGCTAATGGTCCTTTCCGATGTTGACATCCGGCGATATATCGCCGAGGGTAAGATTCAGATAGAACCGCCGCTCCCCGATGATCATTTTGGGAGTTGTTCCATTGATTTCCGGCTGGGGAATGAGTTCAGCGTCTTTGAACACAGCCGGTTCCCGTTCATTGATCCGCGCGATAAGCTCGCGATTCAGGACATGATGCGGACGATTATCGTGGATGAAGGCGAGCCGTTCATTCTGCAGCCGCGCGACTTTGTGCTGGCGATAACGATGGAGTCGCTGGACCTGGCCGACGATGTGTTGGGACGGCTGGAAGGCCGGTCGAGCCTGGGGCGGATTGGCATAATCGTCCACGGTACGGCGGGGCTGTTCGATCCGGGTTGGACGGGGAAGGCGACGCTGGAACTCTCGAATCTGGGGCGTGTTCCGGTGGCGCTGTATCCCGGCATGAGGATCTGTTCGTTCACATTTGAGCCGTTGAGTACGCCATCGTCGATGCCGTACCGCAAGAAACCGGGCAACAAGTACGCGGGGCAGACCAGTCCGCTGGCTTCGCGGCTTTCGGGCGAAGTCAGCCTGCTGAAATAGCGGCTAGTGGCGCGTATTGTCCCGCATATAGACTTCAAACTTCTTCCGCGCGCGGGCTAGTTTGTAGTTTCTGTAAAGCGTTTGCACCGACGCAAACGGGTCGGACGATTTGCTGGAACCGCCCAGCAAACCGAAGCGGAGCACCAGGAAACCGATCAACATTCCACCCAGGTGCGCGACGTGACTGACACCGGAATTCCGTGAAGCAATGCCGTCCACGACAGTGGCGACGCCAATGATGGTCACGAACCACTTCGCCTTTATGATGCCAAAGAAAAGTACGTTTGGAAGCAACACCCCAATTGCGATCAGAATTCCAAAAATAGCTCCACTGCAGCCGATTACGGCCGTTTGCTGAGCGTTCAATCCAAAACTGACAATCGCCACGCAGAGCGCCGCGCCGATCCCGCATAAGATGTAATACTTCAGGAATCGCGCCGTGCCCAGATGCTGTTCCAGCATCGGTCCGGTGAGGAAGAGTACGACCATGTTCCACAGAATGTGCCCCGACCCGTGGACGTCGTGCAGAAACATGTACGTGAAAGGCTGCCAAATATAGCCGGTCACCGTTTGAGCTGGAATCAGCTTAAGGAAATTCAGGGAAACGCCAAGTCCCTGATAGAGAATAAACTGGAAAAGGAAGATGGCTGTGTTGCTGATCAGCAGCCACTTCACCCCAAACGGGAACATGCCCGAAGGGGAACCGAGGTAGGGTTTTTGATATGCCGAGCCCATCTGGTAATGCAGCGCCCCCTACAACCGAGTCTAGCTTAACGCCCGTTGTTTTGGGAACGGAAACGGAGCGCGGCGAACTCGAGGCCGCCGGCGATGAGCATCCAGACGCGCCAATCGGCGAGGGCGCCATTGGCGATGGGGAAATTCGAAGCGATGGCGATCTGGGCACCGAGCGCCCACAGGCCCAACGCGAAGGCCATGGCGGCCATGGGCGACAGAAATGCGGCGAAGGCGGGGGTAATCTCCTCACTGGCCTTAACCAGCAGAGCGGTGTTACGGTGCGCCAAACGGTTCCACATGATGACTTATCCTCTTACTGCCTTTGATGCGGGAGACGCGCGGTTAGTTGCGCCCCTCACTACATATCGCGCAATCGGCGAAGAATAAGTGTCATTCTTCGTGCGTTTCGGCGTAGCGGTTCAGGATGGCGGCGGCGGCTTGCAGAAGAAAGGAGACGGCTATCCACACCTGCCAGTGGGAGAAAGGGCCGGCGGGGATGGCGAAACTGCCGGCCCATTCCAGGTCGGCGGCCAATCGCCAGCCGCCAAGAGCGAAAGCGAGGACGGAGAAGGGCGTCAGCAGAGCGGCGGCGGTGATGGCGGCGCGGCGGTTGCGGATCCCCTGACGGCGAATACGCGGGCCGGACCCAACGCGGAGCTTAACAATCATCCGACTCCTTAGTGTAATTGATATAAAGTAAACACGAGCGATCCGTTTTTCCCCTCCACGAAAGGACACAACAAAAAAACTATGGCACGTGTTTCAACGGCGATTATCGGTACCGGATTTATGGGCCGGGTACATGCGGAGCAGATCCGGCGATTGGGGTTTGTCGATATAGCGGGCGTGGCGGGCGTGAACGCCACCGAGGCGGCCGCCTTCGGGCAGTCGATGGGAATTGAAAGAACGACGGGGAACTACAAGGAACTGCTAGCGGATCCATCGATTCAGGCGGTGCATGTCCTGACCCCGAATGCTCTGCATTATCCAGTGTCGATGGACGCGCTGAACGCCGGCAAAGCCGTTTTGTGCGAGAAGCCGCTGGCGGTTTCGGCCAAGGAAGCGGCGAACATGTTGAAGCTGGCGGAGAAGAAAAAGCTGGTACACGCGGTGAATCACAACTTGCGGTGTTACCCGTTGGTGCGGCATATCCGGCAGTACATCGAGGCGGGAGAGTTGGGCGATGTTTTGCATGTGCAAGGGACGTACTCGCAGGATTGGCTGCTGTACGACACCGATTTCAATTGGCGGATTGAGGCGAAGGAAAATGGGCCGCTGCGGGCCGTGGGCGATATTGGCTCGCACTGGATGGACACAATCCAGTATTTGACGGGACTGCCGATCACATCGCTGTGCGCGGATCTGGCGACGTTTCACAAAACCAGGAAGAAGCCGAGGACGGCGATTCAGACATTCGCGGGGAAAAAATTGAAGCCATCGGACTATGAGGAAGTGAAGATCAATACCGAGGATTACGGCGGGTTGCTACTTCATTTGGGCGATTCGGCGCGGGGCGCGTTTACGGTTTCGCAGGTGGCGGCGGGGAACAAGAACCGGTTTGCCTTTGAGATTTACGGAACGAAGTCGGGCGTGATGTGGAACCAGGAGCGGCCGGATGAGCTTTGGATTGGTAACCGCAATGAACCGAACCGGATTCTGGTCAAGGATCCCTCCCTGTTGATGGGACCGGCGGCGGGGTTTGCGGATCTGCCGGGCGGGCACAGCGAAGGTTATGACAATGCGCACAAGCAGCTCTATAAGCGTTTCTACCAGCGCGTGGCGGATCCGTCGGCGCCGATCGATTACCCGACATTCGCCGATGGGTGGCGCGGGATGGTGCTGCTGGAGAAGGTGGTGGAGAGCGCCAAGAAGAAGGGCTGGGTGAAGGTGAAGTTCTGATGGTTCTTTTTTGGGTCTTATTGGGATCGGCGGCTCTTTTTGGGCAGGTTGACTTTGCGACCGAAGTTCACCCGTTGTTCGCGGCGCGGTGTGCGGGATGCCACTCGGGGGCGTCGGCGCAGGCGGGGTTGCGAGTGGATGACCGGGCCGGGTTTGTGCGGGTGCGGTCGAGGCTCATTGGTAAGGTGCGGGGGACGGAAGGGATGCGGATGCCGCCTTCTGGCGCTCCTTTATCGGAGGCGGAGATAGCGGTTTTGGAACGTTGGGTGGCGGATGATTTGCCGTGGGCGGATATGAAAGTACGCGCGGCGTCGAAGTGGGTGGCGCCATTGGGGCATCGAACGGTTGTTTTGCAGGGTTTCGGGAATCCGATCGATGTTTTGTTGGGGCCAATATTTCGGGCGCCGGTATCGGACGCGGTGTTTGCGCGGCGGGCGTATTTGGATCTATGGGGCGTGGCGCCAACTCAAGAACAGATTGCGGCGGCTTCGGGGATGGACCGGGGGGCGTTGGCCGATAAGTTGTTGGCGGACCGGGAGATGTTTGCCGGACACTGGATGAGTTTCTGGAATGACTTATTGCGGAATGATTTGCGGGCTTACCATGGGGACACGGCGCAGCCTTATACGCCCTGGTTATTGAAGGCCTTGCGCGGGAACATGCGGTACGACGAAATGGTGCGGCAGTTGATCAATCCAGTGGGTCCGGATGCACCTGCGGGATTCTTGATTGGCGTGAATTGGCGGGGCGACGTGAACGCGTCGCAACTGCCGCATATGCAGGCGGCGCAGAATACGGCGCAAGTATTCTTGGGGGTGAATCTGAAGTGCGCGTCGTGCCATGACTCCTTTATCAACAAGTACAAGTTACGGGAGAGTTATGGGATGGCGGCTATTTTTTCAGAGAAGCCGCTACTTGAGCTAGTGCGGTGCGATGTGAAGACGGGGAAGACGCAGGGACCGCAGTTTTTGTTTCCTTCGTTGGGGGCAATCCCGGTAGGGACCTTGGATGAGCGCCGCGCGGCGGCGGCTGAACTCTTTACTTCGCCGGCCAATGGGCGTTTAGCGCGGACGTTTGTGAATCGCATTTGGGGACGGCTGTTTGGACGTGCGATTGTGGAGCCTGTCGATGACATGGACGCCGAGCCGTTTAACGCGGATTTGTTGGATTGGCTGGCGTCCGATTTTGCGTTGAACGGCTATGACGTGAACCGGTTGTTGCGGCTGATAATGACTTCGCGCGCGTGGCAGCAGCCGGCATTGCCGCAGACCGATACGAAATTCCGGGGACCGCTGCCGCGTCGGCTGACGGCGGAGCAGTTTGTGGATACTTTGTCCGCGATCACAGGCGAATGGCGTACGGTGCAGAACGACCGCGGGGCGCGCATGGCGAGGGAGTGGGAGTTCCGTTCAACCCCGCTGAGCCGGGCGATGGGGCGGCCGATTCGCGATCAGGTTTATACAACGCGGCCGGCGGAGGCGAGTACGTTACAGGCGTTGGAGCTCGTGAATGGCACGACGCTGGCGTTGGCGCTGCGGCGCGGCGCGCAGCGGCTTTCCGGGACTCTGCCGGACCCGCCGGCGGCGCTTTTCGACTCGAAGGTTTTGCGGAAGGGCGCGGTTGAACTGGATATGGATGTTTCGGGTCTGAAGGAGCTTTGGCTGTTGGTGGAGGATACGGGTTCTTATGACGCGGATAAGACGCTGGCCGGGTGGCAGGGGCTGGCGTTTGACGGGATGGCGGCGCGGCCGGTGAGCGGTTTTACGTTGCGAACGGTTGCAGTGGAAAAGGCGAAATTCGATGAGGTTGTCGTTACTCCGTTTGCTAAGGCGGTGCTGTTATCCGTGTCAACTGGGGCGAAGCGGCTAACCGGTAAGTTGCTGGTTGACGATGCCGGCAAGACGAGTGATGTAAATAGTTCGGTTCGTTTCTATTTGTTTCCGCGCGCGCCGGACCGGAATTTATTGGCGCGAGTGGTGGATCCGTTGCCTGTGGCCGCTCCCGCGGTGGAGAAGGATCGGGCTAAGTTGACCGAGCGTTTGTTTTGGCGGATGTTAGGGCGGGCGCCTTCGGACGCGGAGAAGAAGTTGGCGGTGGGGGTTGAGTTAGAGGACCTGTTGTGGACTTTGTTGTTGCATCCGGAGTTTCAGTATGTCGATTAGCCGGCGGGAAGTTCTGCTTGCGGCGTTGGCGGGAGCGGCGCCGCGATTGCGCGCCGGAGCGAAGATTGCGCCCCGCGCCGACTCGATGATTCTGCTTTGGATGGCTGGCGGGATGGCGCAGACGGAGACATTTGACCCGAAGCGATATACGCCGTATGAGACCGGGCTGGCGTCGGAGAAAGTGCTATCGACATTCCCATCGATTCCGACGGTTTTGGATGGGGTGCGGTTGTCGAAGGGGCTTGAACGCATAGGAAGCGTGCTGGATCGGGGTACGTTGATTCGGACACACCGCGTCGGAGATTTGGGCTTCATATTGCACTCGCGGCACCAGTTTCATTGGCATACCGGATACACGCCGCCGCAATCGGTGGCGGTACCGCACATGGGCTCGTTTATGGCGCGAACGCTGGGGTCCCGCAATCCGGATATTCCGGCGTTTTTGGATATTGGGCAGAATATGGAAATCGGCGGGGAGTCCGACGCTTTGAAGGCGTTCCATACCGCCGGGTTTTTGGGCTCGGAGTACGGGCCGTTTCAGATTGTGGATCCGCGGGAAGCGGTGTCGGTGACACGGCCGTCGGAGTATGTCGGACGGGCGCGGTTTGAGAACCGGCGCGCGCTCCATAAGAAGATGCTCGAAGCGTCGCCGATTTCACGGGACGGAAGCGACTATCAGAAGGAGAGTTACTTGCGGTCGCTCGAAAATGCGCACCGTTTGCTGACTTCGCCGGCGGCGAAAGCGTTCGATCTGTCATTGGAGCCCGAGAAGAACTTCGCTAAGTACAGTAACTCGCGGTTCGGGCTGGGATGCCTGCTGGCAAGGCGGGCGGTGGAGGCGGGGACGCGGTTTGTAGAAGTCACTACGGAGTATATTCCGTTCCGATTCTGGGACTCGCATGAGAACGGGCATAAGCGGGCGGAAGATATGAAGGCGACGATTGATGGGCCGGTGGCGCAGTTGATTCTGGATCTGGAAGAGCGGGGAATGTTAGACCGGACGTTAGTGGTGATTGCGACGGAGTTTGGGCGGGACATGATGACGGAAGGGAAGCCGGATCAGACTGTAAAGGATCAAGTGAAACAGCCGGACATCATGACCGAGCCGAAGCATTATGGGATGCACCGGCACTTCACGGAGGCGGTGAGCGTGGCGGTGTTTGGCGGCGGATTTAAAAAAGGATTGGTGTACGGAAAGACGGCGGAGGAGCGGCCTTGCCGGATTCTGGAGAATCCGGTGACCATTGAGGATCTGCATGCGACGTTGTATACGGCGATGGGGATTGCGCCGGATACGGCGTATGAGGTGGAACAGCGGCCGGTTCATGCGACGAAAGATGGGAAGGGGAAGGCGGTGGAGGAGTTGTTTGCGCGAGGGCTTTGAGCATACTGGAGGCGTGATCGAATCCATCCCGATTGTTGTGGGCCGCGAGAACGAAGGCGGCTGGCGGGCTGACATCGAATTGATGCGGGGCGTGATGACGTATGGAGAGACACGGGAAGCGGCGATTGATGCCGTGCGTGCTCTGGCGCTGCGTGTGGCGGCGGATTGCCTTGAACATGGAGAGGAAGTTCCAGGGCCGCTCGCGAAGGCTTTCGTTGTTATGAGCGCATGGCCGGCCATTAAGGAAAAACGGCTGTTGGCGGCGTTGCTTCGGATTGGGCGGGCAATGGCTTGGCAGAGCGGGTCTCATCGGAGGTCGAGCGTGTTTCCCCTCATCCGGTCCTCCGATCCGACGACCTGAATGACGCCCCCGTTGCTATCGGGACGTGGCAATCCGGCGGCGAAGGGGGCATTGCGATCCCGTGAGCGGAAAAGGGCGCCGCCGCGGCTGGCAACGTACTGAATTCCCGTCGAGAAATTCTGTCCCCACTTGCGGTCAACGTCCAGGCTTGCCTGAACCAAACAAGGCGAGCGCACGGATGCGGCAAGACGGTAGAGATTCGCCGGTACTTGCCGTTGCTCATAATCGCCGTTGAAGGGTCAGGATAAGCGGGATTCAAGATGAGCAGGCGCTGCGATCTTGTCCCAGCGAAGAGAATCGACCTCCAGATGGCATCGGAATCGATCGTTTCGTGGAACAAATCGATCCCCGCGCGAACCACTGTTGTGCGTTTTGGACCGAAGGCGCGCGCCCGTGTCCTGTTAGGGTCGCCGCCATGATATTCAACACTATAGCGGCGAATACGCGAATGTGTTCAATGCCATTCGCTATATACACCTGGAGTTGGTGTTTGCTTATCGAAAGCGCATGAATGGCGTAGCGATGAGTAGTCCACCCCAATCAGGTGTTTTAACCGGATATTTTTATTTCTGGTCTTGCATTCGCGGGGCCCGTGGGGCTACACTACAATTTCATGCCGTACTTTCCCCACACTTTTGCGTATCGATTCTGGCGCTTGTACGCCGACGCGTGAGTGGGTTTTCGGTACGGTAATATCAACCAGATAACCAAGCTAAGCCCACTCGGAAGAGTGGGTTTCCGTGTTTTTAGGAGGCGCACTCTTTCGTGACTTTCCTGCGGGCCGAAGCCTGCGGGCGATTGTTGCCGGCGAGGCGAAACGGACATGATTATTTCGATGAAAGTACACAGCACCAGAGACGAAGTGGAAGCGGTCTGCGAGCGCATCCGGGATTTTGGGTACAAGATCCACGCCATCGAAGGAGAAGAGCGCGTTGTCATCGGCGTTGTGGGAATGGGCGATGTGACGGCCTGCCTGGAGAGCCTGGAGGCGATGCCGGCGGTTGAGAAGGCGGTGCGGATTTCGGCGCCGTATAAGTTCGTCAGCAAAGAGTTTAAGAAAGCCCGGACGATCATCACGTTGCGAACTTCGGCGGGCGCCATAGAAATTGGCGGCGACGAGTTTGTGATGATGGCGGGGCCGTGCTCAGTGGAAAGCGAAAGGCAGATCATGGAATCGGCCGAGGCCGTGGCCGGCGCGGGGGGGAAAGTTTTGCGAGGCGGCGCGTATAAGCCCCGGACTTCGCCTTACGACTTCCAGGGTTTGGAAGGGGAAGGGCTGAAGATACTGGCGAAGGCGCGCGCGGCGACGGGGCTGGCGATCATCACCGAAATCATGGCGGAGAAAGACGTCGATCTGGTGGCGGAATACACCGATATCATGCAGGTGGGCGCGCGCAACATGCAGAACTTCGCGCTGCTGAAGCGGCTGGGCGATTGCGGGCGGCCGATCATGTTGAAGCGCGGGCTAAGCGCGACGATCAAAGAGTTGCTGATGTCGGCGGAGTACATTGTCGCGCATGGCAATCCCAACGTGATGTTATGCGAGCGCGGGATTCGCACATTTGAAACGGAGACCCGGAACACGTGCGATATCACGGCGGTGCCGGTGTTGAATGAGTTGACGCATCTGCCAGTGATACTGGATCCGAGCCACGCGGTGGGCAAGCGGAGACTGGTGCCGCCGCTCGCGCGGGCCGGCGTGGCGATTGGGGCCGACGGGATGATTGTCGAGACGCATCCGTGTCCGGAAAAGGCGTGGAGCGACGGCGCGCAGTCGCTGACACTGGATCAATTCCGGAAAATGATGAGCGACTTGGGGCCGTACATCGCCCTGTGGAAAGCGGCGCGGGTTCAAGACGCGGCGCCAGCTTAGATACTATAGTCGTCGTGTCCGTCACGCAGCGATTCAGTTCGTGGTTACTGGTCTTACTAGCCGGCGCAGCCGCGGCGGGTATATACGGCGTCATCGTCTGGAGCCGCTGGGGAGCGGATCCGGCATTGGCGGAGGTACTGGCCCGGTTGCCGGACAGGAACGCGGTGACAGTGCATATAGACGCGGCCGCCATCCGGAAAGCCGGCATGGGCGACCTGCTGGCGGGGACTGGGGTGACCGAGGAGCCGGACTATCTGCGATTTGTGAGTGAGAGCGGATTTGACTGGAAGACGGACCTGGACGCGGTGACGGCAACACGGACGGGGGACGATTGGTACTGTTTCGCGCGGGGCCGGTTCGACATGGACAAGTTGCGGAACTTCGCGTTGTCGCGAGGCGGGATGTGCCGGAATGGCGTTTGCGAGGTGGCGGGGGCGACGCCGGGCCGGCTGATCTCCTTCTATCCGGTGAGTTCGGGGATGCTGGCGCTGGCCAGTGCGAGGACGCCGATGGCGGTCTCCCTGGTGCAAAAGAAGTCGAGGCCGGAATGGCCGGGCGGGGTGCCGGAAGGGGCGGCCTGGGTTTCGTTCGACGGATCCGTACTGGCCGGAGATCCAGCGCTGCCTGCCGGCGGACGCTTGTTTGGGAAGGTTCTTTCGGGCGCGGATCGGACAACGTTTTCAGTGATCGGCGGGGCTTCGGGATTGGAAATTAGAATGCGATCGCATAGTCCGGACGCGGCGGCGGCGGGAAACATCAAGGCGCAGCTTGAGGGAGTGACAAAGGAATTCAAGCGGTACTTCGAAAGAATGGGGCAAGTGTCGAGTTCCGGGGATTTGAGCGGCTTGTTGCTATCGGGACAGTTTGCGGTGACGGGAAATGAGGTCACGGGCCAGTGGCCGGTACACACCGAATTTTTGAGAAAACTCGCCGCCGGTGGACTCTAGCGCTTATGCTGCTGGTAGTGGGCAATCTCGTTTATGACTGGATTGCGGGACCTGTCGCCGAATTGGCTTGGGAGCGGACGACGTGGCCGGAGGCATTCGCGGCGGGACTGGGCGGAAATGGGGGGACGACGGCGTATGCGGCGGCGCGCCTGGGGACGCGCGTGCGGTTGATCTCGGGGTGTGGAGCCGATATGCACGGGTCGATTTGTAAGGACCGGTTGGCGTCGGCGGGGGTGGAGGGGGTGTATTTGCCGGGGCTTTCCGGCGGGACGGCGTTAACGATGGGGCTGTTCCGTGCCGACGGGGCGCGGGCGCTGATACACCGCCCGGGCGTGCTGACCGAGACGTTTATGGATCTCGCGTCGCTGCGGGCATATGGGGACGGGGTTCGCTGGTTGCATGTGGCAAATCCGTTCGCGGTTCCAGGATTGCGGAAGAACGCGGCGGCGTATTTGCGGGAGGCGCGGGAAGCGGGGTGGACGACGTCGATGGATTTGGGGTGGGACCGGCTGGGGG
>Ga0163151_10001740_pt1 | contig 35946 bp, 24 predicted proteins | sample OliLakLV19MP5IB2_FD_145596 | JGI IMG/M metagenome (GOLD analysis project Ga0163151, IMG submission 145596) | Freshwater microbial mat bacterial communities from Lake Vanda, McMurdo Dry Valleys, Antarctica - Oligotrophic Lake LV.19.MP5.IB-2 | ecosystem: Environmental > Aquatic > Freshwater >... | reverse complement strand
AATCAATATCCTTGAATTTATAAAGTATGGTTTATCCTTGGTATGAAACTATTTCATTTTCAGATAATGTTCTTCAAGGTGATTTTGTTTTTGATTGCCCAATAATTGTCCCTCCTGAAACATTTGATGGAGAGCATGATTTACAAGTCAAAGTGCTTAATACTATTATAATGTCACAATCGTGCGATTTAGAAAATGATAAAATTGCTATTGTATTGGTTTGCCCTTATTATAACTTGAAAGATTTTTTAGAAAAGCATCCAGTCAGTAAAAATGGGGGTAAGGGGGTAAGTAAAGTAATTGATAATTTAAAAAAAGGGAATTTCCCTGGGTATCATATACTACAAAAGGAAGAAAACTATAATCTTATTGACTATATTGTAGTAGATTTTCTAAATGTTTATGGAGTAGATTTTGGATTCCTCAAAAACCATTTAAAAGATATAGAATATAGAATTAGGATTTTACCACCGTATAGGGAGCATTTGTCTCAAGCATTTGCTAGATATTTTATGAGAGTGGGGCTCCCAATAGATATTGATATGTAGGTTACCATAATATAGCTTATCTCTATATGAATTAAATAGGACATTTTTTTAATTTACCATGAAACATATATATATAATTCTGAGTTCGATTTTATTCTCTTTTAATTTGTTTGCCCAACAAAAAGATACAATTACAGTTAATTCTTCCACAAAAAAAATAACTATTGGGAAACATATTATATTGTCCACTACAACAATCGAACAGGTAAAAAAAATGCTGGGGAAGCCTGACAGAATTGAAAAGCTTGTAGGCAAAGAACGTGTATTTGTCTATGATAAATTGGGATTTTCATTTGAAATAGGAAGAGATACAACAGTGAGAACTTTAACCTCCTTTGCCATTACTTATAATTTTGATGGCGACAGAAAAGTTTCGAAGAATATATATATTGGAACTCTGATTTTGGATAAGTATCATATAACAAAAAAAACTACCGCTCAAGATATCAATACCAATACATCCCTCAAACTTGATTGCGTCGCTAATATAATGTGTGTTACCGATCCCAATGGGAAAGGTATGGGAGTAATGTTGACTTTTGTGAAAGATACAAAAGAAGTTTCTGTAATTGGGTTTCGGTTGAATTAAAATGCTATCGTGAGTGGTTTGTGGGGACGCAAACCACGGGCAGCCTAGTTTATTGGTAACCTCCGATTTGTGAATACAATATCCTTTTTTTAACGCAACTTTGCAACATGGCTACACTGTCAAATCAAAAACATTATACCATTGAAGAATTAGGCAAACTGCTTGCTGCTACTGAACCGCATGAGCTCGGTAGCGATATGATTCAAGCAATCGAGCATTGTCATCAGTTTCTGAAACAAAAAATCGCCAAGCCCGGGGCGGTGTTTTATGGCATCAATACAGGTTTTGGTTCTTTGTGCGATACGGTAATTGATAGCAATGAATTAGAACAACTGCAAATTAATTTACTTCGCTCTCATGCTTGCGGCACGGGCGATAGAGTTCCCAATGAGGTGGTGCGGGCTATGCTATTATTAAAAGTTTTGGGATTGAGCAAAGGATATTCTGGCGTTCAAAAAGAAACCGTTCAACGTTTATTAGATTTTTTCAATCAATATATATATCCCGTCGTGTATGAGCAGGGAAGTCTTGGTGCATCAGGCGATTTAGCTCCCTTGGCACATTTGTGTTTGCCATTATTGGGCGAAGGAGAAGTGGAGCAAAACGGAAAAGTGCAATCAACAAATGAATTATATAAACCTATAATACTAGGCCCCAAGGAAGGCTTGGCATTGATAAACGGGACGCAGTTTATGAGTGGCTATGGAACTATTATATTATTAAAAGCTGCTAAACTTATAGAAGCCGCCACAGCAATTTCCGCATTGAGTGCTGAAGCTTTTGCCTGCCGCTACGATGCATTCGATTCGTTGGTGCATGCTATACGCCCGCATAATGGGCAGATGCATGAAGCAAAACAATTTTTGAAATGGATTGAAGGAAGTCCTTTTGCGGCGGAAACTAAAACTCAAGTGCAAGATCCATATTCATTCCGTTGCATTCCGCAAGTGCATGGAGCCACACGCGGAGCAGTTGCACATGTACTTTCTGTGTTTGAAACAGAAGTAAATGCGGTGAGTGATAATCCGAATATTTTTGCGGATGAGGATCGTATTATATCAGGTGGCAATTTTCACGGGCAGCCTTTAGCCTTGGCATTAGATTATTTAAAAATCGCATTGCATGAATTGGGAAATATTTCAGAACGAAGAACCTATCAATTGGTGTCGGGTCAACGCGGATTGCCGTCATTCTTGGCTCCCAAGGCTGGAGTGAATTCTGGATTTATGATACCACAATATACTGCGGCAAGTATTGTAAGCAAAAACAAACAACTTTGTACACCCGCAAGTGCTGATAGCATCGTTAGTAGTAACGGCCAAGAAGACCATGTGAGCATGGGTGCCAATGCTGCCGTGCAAGCATATGAAGTAGTGAATAATTTACAACAAATACTAGCTATAGAATTGATGACTGCAGCACAAGCATTCGAGTTTCGCAGGCCAAAAAAAACTTCCGAAAAACTAGAACATATATATCATACTTTCCGCAAAGAAATTCCATATATCGAACATGATACATATATGCATCCGCTGCTAATTTCTTCAAATAACTTTATAACCAACTTCAACTTCGAATAGTTTTATTCGATTTATTATATATCATATTTCTACCAAAAAACTCACACTATGGATCCAAATAAAATATTAGCCCACTCCGGTTTTGTAAGTATTATAGGACGACCGAATGCTGGCAAATCTACGTTGCTCAATGCCTTGTTGGGCGAGCGTTTGTCTATTGTTACGCACAAAGCACAAACTACACGTCACCGTATACAAGGTATATTAAGTGGCGACGATTATCAAATTGTTTTTTCTGATACACCAGGTACTTTAAAACCTGCTCATAAACTCCACGAAAAAATGATGGGTTTTGTAAACGAAAGTTTTGCCGATGCTGATGTATTTGTATATATGATAGACTTGGATGATAAATGGGAAGATGATGAGTTTGTACAGAAGCTCAAAAAGATGGACAAGCCTGTAATAGCAGTTCTTAACAAAATGGATGTGAGTACGCCCGAAGTTGTGAATGAACGCATGGAACAAGTAAAAGAATTACTAGCACCTGCACATATATTGGCAATTTCGGTACTCAAAAAATTCAATGTAGATACGCTTTTAGATTTAATAAAATCACTACTTCCCGAAGGTCCTTATTATTATGATAAGGAACAACTCACCGACCGTAGTGAAAGATTTATTGCAGCCGAAATGATACGCGAACAAATTATGACAGCGTATCAAGAAGAGGTTCCTTATAATGTAGAAGTAGTGATAGAAAGTTTTAAAGACAACGCCAAAATATTAAAAATTGAAGCCACTATATATGTAATGCGTGATAGCCAAAAGGCTATATTAATTGGTAAAGGCGGTAGTAAATTAAAAATGATTGGAAGCCGCTCACGCCATACTATGGAGAAATTTTGGGCCAAGCAAGTTTTCCTACATACGTTTGTAAAAGTAAAAGAAAATTGGAGAAATGATGATGGGCTGTTGAAGCAGTTTGGATATGAGTGATAATTATTCTACTAAAAGATCATTATATCTAAATTATAGAGAAGAATATTCGTAGTTTATGACAAACAAACCGCATAGAATGTTTCGTAATCCACAAGAAGGTGTAACAAGATATAAACAAGTATCTAGATACTCTGGTGCTCAACAAGAAGGAGTTGAATAAAAAAAAGATTACAGTCCTAAAAGAGAAGACTTTATTCGTTCTATTAGACAGTATAGAGATGAAAAAACAAAAGAGAAGCAAATAGGAATAATTCTCTGCAAGTACCAGCCAAAGTTGATTTGATTGAAATTGTTTTCCATGATGTATTTGATTCGGATGTTTTTGAAAATCGTTATAGAGCAAATTTTGGATTGTCTCCAACACGTTATAGTATATTTAATACTGTTGGATTATTTGTAGTAATTTCTGAAGATAAATTTGATTATTTTATTCAACAACTTCAAATTTTTATTGACACTACAAATCATTCAAATCCACAGTATCATCCAGCTATAAAATATATTAAAGAATTTACATTCTATTCTTCTGAGAAAATAATCAAGTATAAAGAGCTTAAACCACATGTCATCATTGATTTCATTGACAATGTTGAGATATTTCTAAACTATATACAACCGATTGAAAGGAGGTTAAAGCAATACCTAGATGAAAACGAAATTCGAGATTTTCAAGATTTGAATAATAACAAAATTGAGTTGTTGAATATCACTGTAAATAATTTAAAGGAGATTGCTGATAACTTTGATATTCTACAATCTATTAATTCCTATGCAGCAGGTTTTGTTAAACCAGATATATTCAATTTGTCTGATAAATCTTTTGGTTTTACGATAAGCAATTCAAGTGAAGATTTACCTATTATTGGAATTATCGACACTGGTATTAGTGCTGAAACTCCCTTAAGAGATTTAATTGTAAATACCGATAATAATTTAAATCTAACTTCGACAGAAATCAATATTGATGAGGCCAATCATGGAACTGCTGTAGGGGCTTTGGCAGCTTTTGGTAAGAAATTTTATCTAAATCCTATTGGAAGTTTTGAAGCTGACGCAAAATTACTAAGTATAAAAATTTTAAACGGTTCCTCTGGTTATATTATAGAAAGTGAGGTTCTAAGATTAATTCGAGAAGCTCACCAGATTTATGGATTCTGAAAACGTATCCTGATATAAACAAAAATATGCAAACCGTGAAAGCCTTAATCTTTAATGCGGCGATGGATAGTGATATTGGAAAAGCGTTTGAAAGAGTGGAGGATATTCTTCCAAATTCAATAATAGGTCATGGAATCCCCGATGATAAAAGTTGCCTTTATTCATCTGAAAATTCTGCAACAATAATATTAGAAGATGATATTCACCCCGACAATATACAATCCTATCCTATTCAAATTCCTAAATATTTAATTGATATTGACCAAACAAGTTCATTGCTGAAAGTAAAAGCAACTTTATGTTTCAAATTCGAGCCATTAAAACATCATTATTTAGCATATAATCCTTTGCACATTTCCTTTGGTGTATTTAGAAATAAACCTTTAGAAGATTATGCTTATGATTGAAATGGAAACCTTCTCAAGAATGAAAAAGGAAAGAATATTTCGACAGGTATAAATAATATTAAAACTTCTAACTATGTTTTTTCAGAATCTTGGTCACAGGATTATTATTTCAAAGCAAAGATGTTGAGCAATACACAACGGATAAATTTCTCAATTTCAAAGAAAGTTTTGATTGAGGAAGATTGTGTTTTGAAAATAGTAGTAAATGCAAAGCTCCATAAGTTGCTTAATGCACTTGATAAAAGTAAATTGAAAGACAGAAAAATTACATTTTCTATTGTTTTTACAATAGAGGAAAATACACAAATTAAAAACAGAACGGGAAGACTATATGATGAACTAACTGCGATTAATACACTAGAATTATTGAATACAATTGAAGATATGGAAGCTGAAGCTTAGAATTATCTCGAAAAAGCTTTTTTCTCTTCAATAATTAATTCTCTCCAAACGGTCGTGCTAATTTTTGTAATGATAGGTCTTGCCTTTTTAGCTTGACTAAAAATACTTCTTTTGATTGCTGTGACGAGAGTTTTTTGAACACTGTAATATGATAGTGCTTTTGATAATTTAATTACTTCGGCGGCTCTAGTTTTATTGTCAAATACAAATTGCCCATTTCTTAAAGTCAGTTTAATAAGCTCATTAATTTGTCTAACTGTTGGTAAATCAAAATTCAAACTAAAATCAAATCGGCGGAGCAAAGCATCATCAACCATTTCCTTTTGATTGGTTGCTGCAATAACCAAACTGTTCTGCGGTAAGTAATCAAATAGTTGTAAAATAGTATTTACAACTCGTTTCATTTCTCCGTGGTCTTGTCCATAATCTCTAACTTTACCAAGAGAGTCAAATTCATCAATGAAAATTATACATTCTTCAGAAGCAGCTTTACGAAATATTTTTGCTAGGTTTTTACTTGTTTCCCCAAGTTTTGCAGATACAATTGCTCCTAAATTTACAACGACCATCATTTTTTGCAGTTCTCCTGCCAGAACATAAGAAGCCAATGTTTTACCACAGCCAGAAGGGCCATAAAGTAATACTTTATTAGCAATGGGTAAGTCATACGTGAGCAAAATATCAGCTGCTTGGTGTTCCTTTATGAAATATTCAAGTTCCTGCTTTACTCTATTGTCACAAACTAAATTTTCAAAAGAATAATCACTTGTTAATTTTTCTAGAATTAGTTCATTAACCTCTCTATCCTCAGCTCTTTGCGTATAATTGTCAGAACCAACTTTTGTCAGACCGCTAGTTTGTTGTTGACGAATTGTATCCTTTAAAATTGATTGAAGCTGTAAAGCAAAATTTATTTTTTTGCTTTACTTTGAATGTTCAATAAGCTCATTTAAAGTAGACAATAGTTTTTCTTGGTCATTTTCCAGACCGTACTTAGCTATATCTTTTATGAAGGAAAATTGACTCATTTATGAAAATAATACAATTGCAAATTAACGCTTAAATTTATAACAAAGATTTAAGCTTTTAAGGTTTAATTCCACACATCTGTGTTAGTTATGATTAAATAGGGCTTTAGCGAGCATTTAAATTAGTTTAGAAAAGTTAAGTTGCCTATCAATATTGACGAAAGCTCTGTAGTGGATATTTTTTTACTATGCATATTAAACTACATTAGTGTCATATTAATTCAATATAAAGACCCTACTTCATCCCCTCCACCAGCTCCCTCATCCATTTCTCGGCACCTACAATACTTCCGTTTGGAAGTTTTATTTGATAGGATTTTCCTGAACTTGATGATTTGCTGCCAATTTTTTCGATAAAATCATTTACGGTATGTATATCATTTTTTGCATAGTCCCATTTGCTACGCAGGTGTGATGCGGCATCGGCGGATTTATGTTCATCGCCATTACGGATGAAAATAAAATTGGAATGAGCAATTGTATATAATAGTTTTTCTATCTTTTCTTTCTCGCTCAATACGGCAACTTTTTTATTCAGTGAATCTCTGGTGATGGTGAAAATTCCATTGTCTTCATCTAATAAATGATTGATTAATTTTTTACATTCTATAATATATCCTACTCCACCAAATTCAAAAGCAAAAGTATCGCCTTCGTGGATAGATTGTTGTAATATAATTTGAGAATCTTGAAGTGTGATAATTGTTTGCTTCGCAGTGATTTCATCTATCTTTACATGCAGATTGGATCCGTAGCCTACTATATCTATACTGTGTCTTTGCACTAAAGTAATATCAATTCCCCGTGGGGGAATTTTGAGTCCGTGAGGAATGGGCACTGCTTCTATTTGTGTATCATTTTTACAGGAAAGCAGCATTATAAATGATAACAGTATAATATAGTTTTTCATATATCACCTTATCAAATGCACCTGATTAGCAGAATTATGTTTTCGTCCAAAATAGTCTTGGTATTCCATGCGGTATATATATACATCCATAGGTGAGGCCACACCTTGGTTTCTAAAAGTACCGTTCCATTGATTATTGATATCTGTTGTTTCAAATACCACCCCTCCCCATCGGTTCCATACAGTCATTTGAAAATGTATAATACCTTTGAATAACCCTTTGGGGCCAAAGGTTTCGTTGAGGTCATCATCATTGGGTGTGAAAGTATTGGGCACATAAAAAGTAAAATCGGGCATGATGAAGATACGTTTGTAGGCCGTATCATAACAACCAAAATGATTCTTCACTACCAATTGAGAATTATAAGCTCCTGTGTCTTCGTAGTGGTGGAATGGATTGGTCAAGGTCGAAGTGGTACCGTCGCCAAAATCCCACTTGCCTTGTATATATTGAAATGATAAATTGCTGAATTGAACTAAGGCCTGTAGCGAAGGTGTAGAATCGGGGAAGGCATTGATGATGGCCTTGGGAAGCGGGTATGGGAAGATAGGCGTAGAGTCAATAAATGAATTAATACAACCAAATGCTGAAACGAGTTTTAATGAAACAGTATATAGTTTCGATTTACGGAATGTATGGATAGGGCTTTGCAAAACAGAACCATAGCCATCACCAAAATCCCATGCATAAGAAACAATAGAATCGGTTGAATTATATGATTTGTCTTTGAAATTGATAGTAAGTGGTAAGCAACCACGGTAAGAGTCAATCTTATATTTAATATGTGGAATATCGTGAACCGTTATATAACTAGTATAGTCCTTTTTACAATTGGAGCTACTGGTGCAAGTTAGCTTTACCAAAAAATTTCCAGCAGTATCATATAGATGCGAGAATAAAGAAGAAAAAGTATTATAACTTATTTTTTTTCCATCACCAAAGTCCCAATCCCACTGTTTAATAGTATCTCGGGGAATAGTAGATAAGTCGCTGAATATGGTACTATCTCCCACGCAAACATCATCAGCAATAAATTTTGGTTCAGGAGAATAATTGATATATACAGAAAAATTAAATGAATCGGTACAACCAAATCCTGTTTGTGTGGCCACACTTATATTATAGATTCCACCATAATTATATATATGTCCCACACCCACATTTTTAGGCGAATATAATTTTCCAGAGTTATCACCAAAATCCCACACAAACTGCTTGAAACCGCCAGAATCAATCGTTGTTGAATCATTAAAACGCATAAGCTCAAATGCACAAGCATTGGTATTTTTGATATTGAACTTGGGCAGCGGATATATATATATTGTAATACTATTGGTATCAAAGCATCCTACAGAGTTTTGTACAATCTGTGTAATAGTATTATAACCTGAAGTAGTATATTGGTGAAAGAAAATACTTTGATCTGTCACGGTATCCATTCCATCGCCGAAACTATAGTAGCGATATCCAATAGGGTAAATTCCACTGCTACTATCGTAAATTGCAACCACGTTGTTCAAACAAGCATTGGCAGCAAAAACTTTAGCACTAGGCTTAGGGTATATAATTATATTCTTAGTAAATATATCGCTGCATCCACTATCCGAAATTATTTTGATGGTGGAAATATAATTGCCACTGTTTATATATTTATGCTTTAACAAAGTATCACTAAAATAGGATGAATCTCCATCTCCAAAATACATCAAACGAGAAACAAGCTTCCCTGTTGAAACCGTTGACTGATCTACAAATACGACCGAATCATTCACACAGTTTTGTATTTGGTAAAAACTGGCGTTAGGCTTTGGTTGTATCACAATAGTTTGCGTATCACTCCACTCGCATAATTTATTAGTGGTACATTTTAATATTACTTGGTAAGAACCAAAAACTTTATATAAATGTGAAATAGTTGTTTTGTTTGTAGAAAGTGAATCTCCATCTCCAAAGTACCAAACTCTTTTGGCTATAGTACCTACAGAAACACTCGATAAATCCACAAATACAGAAGAATCCCCAAAACAGTTATTATTGGTAGAAATTTGTACCACTGGATTTGCATGAACAATAATATTTTGTGTAATAGAATCTACACAACCATTTAATGAAGTAATATACAATTGCACTTTGTAACTTCCGCTTGCATTATAATGATGTACAGGGTTGAAAGCATTGCTGTTATTGCCATCACCGAAAGTCCAATTCACATTCCACGTCACTGTTTTTGAGGTAGTACTATCATACAAATTGATAATATCAGTTTGCTCACAACTATCGGCTATGGTATAATATATTCTAGGTTTGGGTGTTTCGTACACTATAATACTTTGTGTGGTTGAATCCTCACAACCATTGACAGACTTAAGTTTGAGCTTTACGGTATAATTTCCGTAAGTAGCATAGGTATGTGTAATCGTTTTGTTCGTATCCGTATTGCCATCACCAAAATCCCAAACACGGCTATAGTAACCATAAGCGATGGTGGAAGTATCAATAAAATTAAATTGTTGCATAGGTTCGCACTGACTTGAATCAGCAATGTAGATTTTGGGTTTGGGTACCGGGTATATCTCCACGGTATCATACTTTATATCACTACAACCACTGTCGCTGCTAAGCAAAAGGCTTACGGAGTATTTGCCTGGAGCATTGTATTTATGTGCTACAGCTATATTCGTATTCTTTGTGGTTTGGTTTCCATCGCCCCAATCCCATTTCCATTGTATAATATTTCCTCGTGGTATAAAACTGGAATCAATTAAATACAAACTATCATAAATACAAACTTGGTTGAAATTAAAAGTAGGAATAGGTTTTGGACGAATATATACATATTTGGTTAAGGTATCGCCACAACTGTAAATGGATAAGGTGTTGACTGTAATCGGATAGTAGCCCCAATTACTATAGCCATGCTTCATCTTAGAAGATGTTGAAGTATCAATACTTCCGTCGCCCCAGTTGCATACATAATATAGCAATGGGTTATTATATAACGATGATTGTATATTAACCACCACAGTATCGTCCTCACATATATTGCTCAATGTAAATTTGGTAAGCGGGTTTAAGTTTATATAAACTTTTGTAGTGGTAGAATCTTCACACAAATTCCCAGATTTCACTTTTAGTGAAACGGTATAAGTTCCTGTATCCGCATACTTATGTAAAGGGTTTTTTAGGGTATCAGAATAGCTGTCTCCGAATTTCCAGAACCATTTCAACACGCTTCCATAAGCCATATACGTTGAGTCAATAAATAACACGAAATCGTTCTTGCAGAGTTTGTCCCAAGAAATTTTGGCCACGGGTGACGAGTTTACAACAAACTGTGCAGTGGCACTGTCAGCACATCCCCAAGTAGTCTCTATATACATCTTTACAGGATAGGTATTTGGCGTGGCATACTTGTGCGTTAAATTACTCTTCGAAAAATAAGTAGTTTGATTCCCGTCGCCAAAATCAAATCGCCAGAGTGTTATACTGCCACTATCCAAAGTAGAATAATCTACAAAAGTAACGGAGTCTTTAAAACATATTCCAGGCGTTGAGAAAGTGACATTGGGTCTGGGGTTTATATATATTTTTTTCGTAAGGGTGTCTCTGCAACCTTTGGCAGAGTATGCAATCAGCGATACATTTTTATAGCCACCTTTCCAATACCCGTGTTTGATATTGCTGCTATTTGTTACCGCAGAAGTGGTGGTATCATCCCAGATCCACTGATAATTTGATATACTTCCCGATTTTATGGTACTGGCATTGGTGAATATAATACTGTCTTTTGCACAACCCGTTGTATTAGAAAACGCTGGTACAGGCACGGTATCAATCGTGATATTTTTTGTATAGGTTTGCTTACAACCATATTGAGAAATTTCAACCAATTTCACTGTTTTATTTCCAATACTATTATAATGATGTTTAACGATACTGTCATTACCATTTGAGGTACTTGCATCCCCAAAGTCCCAGTTCCTACTGATTATTTGACCATCAGCAGAGATAGAAGTGTCAGTAAATATCACACTGTCATTTAAGCAATTATTGATAGCGGTAAAACCCATGAAAGGTTTTTTATATATCTGTAGATATTGCGAAAAAGTATCATAACAATTGGTGGTATTTGTTATTTTTAGTACGACTTTATATATTCCCGAAGTGCTATAATAGTGTTTTACGGAGCTGCTATAAGTTGTATATGTAGTGGTTTGTGCATCACCCCAATCCCAAGTCCATTTGATGATATTGGTATTGTATATATTTGTCGAATCGTAGAACGAGGCAGTATCTTGGTAACACACGTTTAGTGTCGAGAACACAGGCGTAGGCAATGGGGCGATATATACATTTTTGCTTACGCTATCTGAGCAGCCCTTATCGGTATATATAATTAATTGCACAGCATAGATGCCAGTATCCTGATATAATTTTTTGAAACTACTTTTGGTAGTGAAATAAGTGATAGTATCGCCATCGCCAAAATCATAATAGCGTTTGGTAATTGAACCTGATGAAACACTAGAACTTTCCGTAAATGGTACCGAATCATTCAAGCACGAATTGGTAACCGTGAAATTTACGGTTGGTTTTGGATATATAACTATACTTTTACTTACCGAATCTTTGCAGCCCATATTGCTCTCCAAATATAATTTTACCGTATAAGTTCCAGCAGTGGTAAATGTATGCCCCACAGAACTACTTGTAAATATGCTATCCTTGCCATCGCCAAAATAAATTCTTTTATATACAATACTCCCCGAAGTAATGGTAGAGGTATCATTAAAAGTAGCAGTGAAAGGATAACATACATTTCCAAAAGTAAATCCTGGTTTTGGTTTGGGGTATATAGTTATATATTGCGATACCGTATCATAGCAAGCATTGGCATTATATACTTTCAACGAGATCAGATACACACCATTATTGGTATATGCTTTCTTAAAACTACTTACTTTGCTGGTATACGTTTTGGTCGTAGCATCGCCAAAGGTCCAATCCCACTGCGTAATTGAGCCATAGGCAATACTCGATGAATCAATAATGGTGAAACTGTCTTTTTGACAAGTATTGCTCAATACAAACTTCGGTTTTGGTTTATCATATATAATAACCGATTTGGTAAATGAATCAACACAAGTCTTATAACAATCGTTCACGATGATAGTAACCGAATAAGTGCCATAAGTGTTATATTTATGTTTGAAATTCTGATTGCCTATTTGGTTATAAAAAGTATCGCTCACAGTGCCATCACCCCACCTCACATAGGCTTTAGAACAACTATAGTTTGTTTTATATACATTGCCCAAGGTCGATGAATCAAAAAGTACGATAGTGTCAGGATAGCAAATTTGTGTTATATTAAAGTTTGCGGCAGGTGTTTCATTTACAGTAATAGTTTTTGAGATGGTTGAGTCACATAAGCTTGCCGAGGTCACCATTAATTTTACGGTATAGTTTCCAGTATTATTATAATGGTGTGTGGTATTTTTGGAAGTAGCATAAGATCCGTCGCCAAATTCCCAATAGTACTTAGTTATACTTCCGTTTGCAATACTACTTTTATCATAGAAATTTACATCCCCTTTTGAGCAGGAATTGTCGTAAGTAAAATCAGCGACGGGCAGCATAGATATTTTTACGGTATAAATCGTTGAGTCCTGCGAACTGCAATCATTCCCATTCGATTTTAACGTAACCAAGGTGGCTATAAAAGTGCCCGTATCTTGATAAATATGATAAGGATTCTGTACTGTATCCGTACCTCCATCGCCAAATGTCCATTTCCATTTTATGGGAGTATATACACAGAAACCTTTAAACGAAACACTTCGCCCTTTGCATTCTTTGGTATTACCTAATTCTATATGTTGTACCAAATTCACAATATTGGCACCTGCACTGTATCCATAGCTTTCTATATTTCCAAAGCCATAAGCTATCGCATTAAATCCGCTATCGGCAATAAGTGTATGGTTGCCACTGCTCACCGCAGTTTGCGAGTATGCATAGGTGGTATTTGCAGGGATAGTTTTCCATATCACTTTATTATTGTCCAAATAAAAATTACTGGTATCATCACTTTCCATCAATATATTTATATAATGTCCACTAATCTGATAATAAGGCGAACTGTATAAAGTTATATTGCTGAGCTGTTGTTCAATGGGCGACAATATAGTCATACTGGGGTCCCCCGTTACGTTATCGCAACTTTGCGTTCGTTGATATTGAGCCAAACAAATGGGCTGGTCTGCTATAATATATTGTGCCGAATCAATCATCCACTCATAATATTGACCTGCACTAAGCGTTTGTGTATTATAGTTATTTATGGTAACTTTTGTGCTATTCACCGATGCCAAAACTCTATATACATCACCACCAGTTCTTGTTTTCCAAGGTGCAGTTGCAAATGATTTACCCCACGCACTAACTGGATATAATTGTTGGTATAAATTATCGCCTGTGCCCGCCCCACTGCATCCCAAGGGCGTCCAGGTGCTACCTGCAAATACTGCTATACGCTTACAATTGGTGCCGCTGCTCGTTACCGATGTTATATAAGTACCCGTAAGGTCAGTATCCGATTGGTATTGGTATACTTCACCTTTGTTTAAATATATATTAAAAGTGCTGCCCTTGCTGTGGGCCGAATTTATACTTCCTGCTGTGGGTGTAATCTCTATTTCTGTACTATCATATAATCCAATAATCTGAAATTGACTTGCACTATACACGCCTGTTGTATTGTTATAACCTGTTTTCATTTGGGTAGCACCCATCACATAATACTCTCGTCCTGCAGTTTCGGTAGGCAGCACAAGTGTTGCATCCGATTTGTTTTTATAATATATATGTGAATAAACCACCACAGGATCCACGCTGGTAACATTAATTCCCTTACTCTGCGTGCATTCGGTGCAGTTCATAATGGCAAAAGTTTGTGGAATGGATATGATAGTGATGGAATTTGCACTCACAGTATAAGTGGTCGACCAACTTTTACCGGGTATAGAAACGGTGCCGCTCGTGTTCACATCCGAAGTTATATATAATGCCATTTGGCTATTGCTACCTTCATAGTGGTTGGCATAGGTCACCCAAAAGTCAGTGCCCTTATTGCTCGTAACCTGTGCATTTACCTGCGTGGCAAATAGTATAATAAATATATATAATAGTTTTTTCAAGTTATAACATGACCCTCTGCTTTGTAAGCAAAGTTACTGACAAGCAAAAGTACAATAAGGTTTAATAACGGGAATGTAAAAAAATGAGTTTTTTATTAAGTTCTCTCAGTGTTTTTGTGGGCGTGCCGCCGAAGCGGCGTCGGGCTGTACGCTGCAAGTCCTCGCTCTGCTGCGGGCTTTCCGCTGCCATCCCTCACGCAGCTACGCGGGTTTGCCTCCTCCCCTGTTTTGCAATTTGCTCTTACACTTAATGAACATTGGCATCGACCCTTCCCGCCAGTGGCTGGCTTATACTATTGTGCTTACTATAGCAGAAGGGAATGCTGAAAGGGATCCAATATCTTTAACACTATTTCTTAAACTATAATAGTTCTCTGCCTGTGGTGGATTAGTTTTTAGAATGGTAATGCCGAATTGCATCCCGAAAGCCCCGCTTAATCCCGATAATTATCGGGATGCGGGGGGTTTAGTCCCCTTTTTTAGACTATTATATATTGAGTTTTGGTATAAAATTTTATTCGTTCAAAGTTTTCTTCAATTCAAGATAATACCTACCTCAGCAAAGTTAAAAAGCCTTTACGATACTCCTGTTTTTTGTACCCTCGAAATCTGCATGATAGTACCCAATAGTAAGTACCTTCGGCACACTCAGCTCCTGTATTGAATACATGACCATTCCAGTTTTTTCCATCATCGCCTTCTCCGTCTTCGGTTCCTATAAATACCAATTCACCCCAACGGTTATAAATATACAAATGATAATCTTCTTCGCCTTCTATATCAATATCAAATGCATCATTAATAGTATCGCCATTGGCAGTAAATACATTGGGGATGAGAATATGGTGTATAAGGAATGCGTGTACTGGTTTGCACAAAGAATCCCAGCAGCCTTGTTCATTATATGTCCATAAACACACATTAAATATTCCTGTGTCGCCTGCATAATTATGCGATGGGGCTATTTCTGTGCTTTTGTTTGAACTTCCCTGTTTTGCATTGCCGAAATCCCATTTATATTTTACAGCGTAAGTCGATTTTTGAATGGTACCAATCTCACCCGTTTCTCCAATTTTGGTAGCGTCCAAATCAAAATCTGCTATAATATTACTTACTATAATAGTTTTCGATATCTGATTAAAACAAGTATCATATAATGGTTGTGGCACATTGCCGGGCATATACTGTATGGTATATATCCCCGATTTGTTATAAGCATGTTTGATGGTTTTTGCTATTGCACTATCATAAGTTCCATCGTCCCAATTTATTCTATAAAAAGTATATGCAGAATCACTTTTGTCAATCAAATCAAAGTACTGGTGTGGGCATACGGTATCGGGCTTTGTAAAATCTGCTGGTAGAAATGGCTGCACAATCACTACTCTTTTCATTTGAAAATTAGTATCGGGAAATAGAGATGAACAATAATATTTATTTTTGGTATCTGGATTATATATACTGTCTTCACCATATAAATATATTTCGTATCGGCCCGGTTTGGTATAAGTAAACACTATATCTGTATCGCTAGTGGTAGAAATTATAGTACGATTGCTGTCGCCCATCAACCATATATATCTTGAACAGGTGGTATCGATACTGGTATTGCGGAACCTCACCGTCATTGCGACACAGCCGATAGAGTCAGAAATAATTTCAAAAGAAGGAATAGGACCTTTCACATATATGCGTTTCGAAATACTATCTTCACAACCCTTTTTATTTCTTGTTTTTAAGGTAACCGTAAACCAACCAAAAGAAGAATAATTATGATAAGGATTTTGCAAACTACTGTGTCGTTTACCATCGCCAAAATCCCAATCCCACCATATTGCCGTATCGTTAGCTGCGGTATAAGTGGAGTCGGATGAACTATAACTTGAATCGAATAACTGCACAAACTCACCACATAAAAACTTATCATTTTTCTGATAAAAATTTGCATGGAAGTTTAATATATGTATACCAAAATTTGCATAAAAAGTATCTATGCATCCCAAACTATCAATGCTCACTAGCATAGGTTTATATTTACCTGCTTGCTTATATGTGTGCTGCGGACGCGTACCCGTGGCCGAATCGCCATCACCAAAATACCAATACATTTTTTCGGGACGGTTGGCGAATTTCCATAAATATTGGGAATCATTATAGGTATATTTTCCTATCGATGACCAATACCATATATCATCATAAAACCTTGTGGGACTTCCCATACACATCACGGTATCTTTTACTGTAAAAAAACTAGAATGGCCTACATCAATAAATTGATAGGAATAGGCACTACAACCATGCTTATCATTAACCGTAACTGTAATAGGCCAATGCCCTTGCGATTTATATATATGTTTCTGACTTTTGATAAGCCACTTTGGTCCCTTTATAGTATCATATACAATAGTACCATCATTAAAATCCCACACCACAATATCTATACTGTCTTGAATAGAATCACGCAAACCAACTTCTATTTCACCATTGGCACATACATTTTGTTTTAGTAACACCATAATTGCTTTCGGACGAAATATTCTAAACCAATTGTGCACCCATATAGTATCTATACACGAATCCATTTCTCCATTGCTACTATTGCATCCTGTATATATTGGGCCACCACCTGTCTTACCCACGAAACCAACAGTTACCCAACCATCGGAGCCGCAAGTATAATTATATCTTGTAAACGGATTTCCGTTGCCATCAAGTGGTGTGGTATCTCGATGTACAAAATTTTTAATATCACATGCCGAATCAAAATTAATCCACCAATCTTTAAAACCGCAAGGCAAACTAGGTTGCATCTTTTCTTTAAAAAAAGTGAATAGCGAACCTTTACAATGATTGGTACTTGAATAATAAAACGGCGTAAGCTTGGGTGGACCAATCCACACGTTTTGTATCATAGAATCTACACAATGTAGAATTGTATCTTCTACGGTTAATTTTAATTGATAGCAACCTTGCTTAGTATATAAATGTGCACTTGGATTATCATGACTTATATTACAATTTTGTCCCACATTAATCCCTTTGCCAACCCACGAAGTACATGCAGGGCTGTAGTTGTCGCCATAGTCGACGGTTACTTTTGCATTCTTTGCACGAGCCTTAATAAAATCTACACATACAAATACGGAATCGTTCTTTTCTTTACACTGATTTGTATTTCTAAATTTTACTGATTTATCATTTAATCCTGGCCCATTTATATATATCGAATCGGTATAAGTGGTATTACAAAAACCATAATTTATAGATTGGCTTATATAAAAAACACCAGCTCCATATTCTCTAGCTATATGATAGAATTCCCATTTGCTATTTTCACCCACATATATCAATACTTTCTCGAGTGGTTTGTGAAACTCATTATAAAATGTGGTATTCACACTTTTTATATAGGCTGAGTTAGGCGGCAAACTTACCCAAACCTCATTTGTCCCAAAACAATGCTCGACTATTGAATCGCGAAATTGATAGTTACTGCTTACCTTCGGAATATAAATAAATGTTTCTGCCGTATCCACACATCCAGAATCATTATAACTATATAATCTAACCGTATCATACTTTCCTGCGTAAAATGTTTTGCAAAATGTCGCATTGCTATCCGTTGTATTCCCCGATTTCCATATACGGCCTTTCACATGTGTACCGGCTTGTGCAATGGATATATCTGTAAAGCAAATCCTAGGTGAATCGCAGTTTCGGTCAACAGTATCTGCAAAAAACTGTGCCACAATATCATGCTTAATATTAATGGTAACCCCAAACTTTTTAGTACATCCTTTCGTGTCCGTTATTTCCATATCTATAATAAACTGACCCGTTTGATTATAGCTATGGCAAAGTCCTTTGTTATTTATACTACTTCCTGTATCAATATTTGCAGCACCATCGCCCCATAGAATAATTCGCTTTTTTAACGCATTTTTGTCTGCACTTTCAGTACTTTCGTCTGCAACGCATATATTATTTCCCACAAAACAAAACTGGGATATTGGGTTTATAGAAAATTTGGCAACAGGCAAGTCATATACAGAAATGGTTTTAGTATCGCTGCACGATGCACCACCAGTAAAAGTAGACGTTACTTTTACTTTATATATTCCTGCCTTAATATATAAATTTGCAGGCGACGATAATGTGGATTTTTGCCCATCCCCGAAATCCCAATCATAACTTACGGGTGTCTGAGCACCTGCATCCAGCACGAAGACCATACTACTTCCAAGACAAGTGTAATTATCGCATTTTATTGTACACGATTGTGCTTCTGCATGCAAACACAGCAGATTTAAAAGTATAGTGCAAAATAAAAGTTGACAGCTTCTCAAAAAAATAATAAATATAGTTTTCAGCAAAGTAAAGGGTAATTGCTCGCATTAAGACACAATTTTAAAAAATACGTTGCCCTTGTTTTAGGAAAAAAATCAAACCTGATAAAATCCAAAATACCAAAAAATCGAACACAATATTCCTCAGGCCTACACAAATTAGAAAGCTTGCTAACAGCAACTTTATTGTGCAGTCAATGAGAACACCTAAATAAGCTGCTAACACAATTGTCAGTCTGAGTTTATTGAAGACCGTCTTTGATAAACTCAGACTGCCATCAATCAAGTTATCCCCAATGTATATTCTTTTTCTTTGTCGCTATTAGCTTACATTCCTTAATTTTGAAAACTAATAACAATATGCTCAACGTACTCGTCGTTAATAAATCGGCCAACCCATTGCCTGCATACCAAACGGTAGCCGCAGCGGGCTTAGATTTAATGGCCAATATCGAAAGCCCGATTGAACTGAATTCATTGGAGCGAAAATTAATTCCTACTGGATTGTTCATTGAGCTGCCCGTTGGCCACGAAGCCCAGATTAGACCCCGCAGTGGGCTTGCATTAAAAAAAGGAATTACCGTGCTCAATACCCCAGGCACCATCGATGCGGATTATCGGGGTGAAATCCAAGTTTTAATCATAAATTTGTCCCCCGAAAAAGTGACTCTAACCCCAGGCGAAAGAATAGCCCAAATGATAGTTTCTAAACACGAAACTATTACTTGGCAGCCCGTTGAAGAGCTCAATGAAACACAACGAGGCAATGGTGGCTATGGAAGTACAGGAATTTGAATATTATAATAACGAAAGAAAAAAATAGATGAACATTATCATACCCATGGCAGGCATGGGCAAACGCATGAGGCCACATACCCTCACCGTGCCCAAACCCCTGCTACCCGTGGCTGGCAAGCCAATTGTGCAAAGACTCGTAGAAGATTTAGCAAAAGAAAGCAACGAAAAAATTGAGGAAATAGCATTTGTGGTGGGACGATTTGGCCTCGAGGCCGAACAAAGTCTCATCAGTATTGCAGAAAGCCTAGGGGCAAAAGGTAAAATATTTTATCAAGACGAACCTTTGGGAACAGGCCATGCTATTTTATGTGCAGCCGAAAGCCTTAAAGGAAACGTAATTGTAGCATTTGCTGATACTCTTTTTGTGGCCGATATCAAAATTGACCGCAACCTCGATGGGGTTATTTGGGTGAACCATGTGAAAAATCCCGAACAGTTTGGGGTGGTGAAAATGGGTGAGGATGGTTTTATCAGTGATATGATAGAAAAACCCAAAGATTTTGTGAGCGATATGGCCATCATCGGTATATATTATTTTAAAGATGGTGAAAATCTTCGCACCGAATTGCAATATCTTATCGATAATAATATAAAAGAAAAAGGCGAATACCAACTTACCAATGCCTTGGCCAATATGAAAAACAAGGGTCTCAAATTTGCCCCAGCCGCAGTTACTGAATGGCTCGACTGCGGTAATTATCAAAGCACCGTATTCACCAACCAACGAGTATTGGAAAACAAACGTAACGAAACGTTGCTTAGCCCATCGGCCAAACTAGTTAATAGTATAGTTATCGAACCATCCTATATCGGCCACAATGTCGTGATAGAAAATTCAGTGGTGGGGCCTTATGCTTCTGTGGGCGACAACTGCAAAGTATCTCATTCTGTAATCAGTAACAGTATTATACAAAGCAATACCCTTATAGAATATGCAAATATTTGTAACAGTATGATAGGTAACAACGTTCATTACAAAGGCCCGACAGAAGAACTCAGTTTGGGCGATTATTCTATATTAACCTAAGTGCATTTTGTTACCAATTATATTATATAATCACGGCTTTTGCAAGGGGCAAATCATTAAAAGGATATTATATATATTTATTGCTCTTTTTTGTTTCTCAAATTATAGTTTTTCACAGAATTCTATAGAGTCTGTTATAGCTGAACAGCAAAAAATAAAACTCGACAATTATTATTATGAGGCCCTCAAACAATTAGCTTTGTCTAATAAAGAAAGTGCTGAAACAAACCTATTGCGTTGCTTAGAGATTGAGCCCAAGCATCATGCAAGTATGTATTTAATTGGCACCATTCTGCAGGGGAAAGGCGATTATAGGCAAGCTTTGATATACTATTCAAATGCATCCAAACTCGATCCCAAAAACCGCTGGTATTTGCAACATCTAGCCGATATGTACAAAGCTGTGAGGCAATATGAAGAAGCGGCTCAAACTTTCGAACAATTATATAAACTTGAACCCGACCAGCTTAATCATGTGTATAATGCCGCTGCCATGTGGGGCATCAGTGGAAAAACAAGCAAAGCAATTAAACTCTACAATAAAATTGAAAAGAAAGAGGGCATCAACGAAAAATCATCGTTAAGCAAGGAAGATGTGTATTTACAGAAAAAAGATTATAACAATGCCATTAAAACATTGATAAAATTAGCAGATGCATTTCCATTAGAAATAAGATATAAAGGTATGCTTGCCGATTTATACCAACAACATAATCAAGTAGAAAAAGCAATAAAAATGTATTATGAAATTGCGGCCACAAAGCCACAAAGCGGATTGGCCCACATGGCCCTTTCGCAATATTATGAAAGTAAAGGTATGGACGATAGTGCCGTGCATCACCTTAAGCTTGCCTTTGCGAGCGATGATGTGCCAAGTAAAGACAAAATGGAAAATTTGATACCACGCTTGCAACGTATCAAAAAATCGGACCCAAAAACCAGGGAAGACTTTGAAGATTTATTAAATATATTAAAACTGAATGAAAGTGAAGAACCCACTTTTTTTCTTATCTCTGCTCGTTACAACCAAACCATTGACAAATTGGAAGATGCCAGAAACGATTTGGAAAGAGCAATACAATTATCGCCCAGTATACAAAATGCCCATTCAGAAATTATCGAAATTGATATTAAATTAAAAGATGATAAAAAAGTAATTGAGGATGCCGATAGGGCCATTTCATACTTCCCCCACGTTACAGGTTTTTATTTGTATAATGCACAAGCAAACTATAACCTTAAAAAGTATGACCGAGTGGTAACCCTTTGCAGACAAGGTATTGAGACTTCGCCCATCGACCGCAGTTTGAATATATTATTATATACCACACTGGGCGATGCCGCACATTTTGCAAAACAATACAGCACTTCCGATTCCGCTTTTGAACAAGTATTACTATTTGATATAGATAACTATTATACCCTAAACAACTGGGCATATTTTTTGGCCTTGCGTGGTGATAAACTCAATAAAGCAGAAGAAATGTCGAAACGCATCATTGAGCGTTTTCCTGACAATGCCAATTATTTAGATACCTACGGTTATGTATTATATAAAAACAAAAAATACAATGATGCTGAAATCAATTTAAAGAAAGCTGCGAACGGTAACCCCGATAATGGAGAAGTATTAGAACATTATGCAGATGCTTTATATAAAAACGGAAAGCCCGAAGAGGCACTTAAATATTGGATACTTGCTAAAGAGAAAGGTGGAGCAAGTGAAATGATAGACCGTAAGATTAGTAGTAAAATGATTGAATAATGGTGAATCGATAATGCAATGATAAATGATTCCCGCCGCGGCGGGGTTAATGATGCTAACGCGAATACAACCCACAACCCACACCATAGCTATCGGGATTACAACTCGCAACTAAAAAACAATGACTAAACTACTATATATAATACTTTCAGTTTCGATGTTTGCGTATTCGTGTAAACCGAAAAAGAATTTAACAAAAACTACACCTGTTGAAAAAAAGGACACTGTGCTGGTTTTAAAAAATAGAGAACCCATTCCCGTAAAAGCTGAAAGCTACCAATTTAAAAACATTGAGTGGAATACTTTTACTGCCAAGGTAGACATTGATCTGAACACCAGTGCCATCAGTTTGCCTATTAGTAATTTTAGTGGGACGCTTCGAATGAAAAAAGGAGAATATGTTTGGCTTTCTGTATCTGTCCCTTTTTTAGGTGAGCAAGCTAGGGTTTTGGTCACCAAAGATTCACTTAAGGTGCTCAACAAATTTAATAAATGTTATATACTTGCCAATTACAATTATATACAAAAATTCTCCAATGTACCTTTCACACTCGAGAAACTACAGGCGGCACTTATAGGAAATTCAACCATCGACTTGGCTAAGGCTTTTTTTAGTAAAGACAGTTTGGGTGTGGTCACTGCTAATTTGGAAGACACTGCTACCAAAAACACAATAAAAGCACTACTTAATACGTTAGAGATATTTGAGAACGCAGTCGAAGATAAAATTAAGAAACAGGATCTGAGAATAAACTATAGTAATTTCAACATGGTAGAATCAACTAAAATACCACATAGTTTGGAGTTCAATACCGTTCGACCACAACAAGCTACCATCAAATTCGATTATGATGAGCCTGCTTTCAATAAGCTACTCTCACCCGATTTTAATATCCCTGCCAGTTATACCAAATGTCAAAAAAAATGAAGATGAAAAGAATATATATATATATCATCACCTTTATGGCTATCAACAATGCATTTGTTTCACTTGCCCAACAGCCTAGCAAAAGTGATTTAGAAAAAAGCAAAAAACAAAAACAGCAAGAGATACAAGAAATAAAAAACTATATTTCTCATAACAAAAATAGTCAGTACAAATCACTTTTTGTATTACAGTCGCTCACCAGGCAAATATATACCAGACAATCTGTTATCTCTAATTTGGGCCAACAAGTAGACTACTTAGAAAATGAATTGATTGCAATTGAAGATTCGGTAGTAACACTAAGCCAAAACTTAAAACAACAGAAAAGCAAACTTGCCAAAATGGTAGTGGGTGCTTATAAAAACCGTGACCACTATAATAAACTGGTATATATATTTTCTGCAAGTTCGTTTAACCAAGCAGTAAATAGAATAAAGTATTATAAGACACTAGCCGAGCAACGCAAAACACAGTTAAATAAAATTAAAGAGACCAAAGTTGTATTATCTGGTAAGCAAAAAAGATTGACCTATACCAAAACAAATAAAGAGCAAACCATTGGCGAAAAAGAAACCGAAAAGCATGCCCTGCAAAGTGACCGCGTAGAGCAAACCGATGTATTAACACAACTAAAGGGACAAGAAAAAGATTTACAACGCCAGTTGAACGACCGCAAAAAAGCGATGGCTCAATTGGATCGTGCTATTAAAGATATTATAAAACGCGAAATAGAAGAAGCCAAACGTAAACAACGTGAAGCTGATGCCGAAGAAAAACGCAAAAAAGACGAAGAGAAACGGAAGAAGCTGGAACAACAAAAACAAGATGGTATTGAGCCTAAAAAAGAAGACAAGGAAGACCAACCTAAAAAAGCAGACTTACCTGCACATGCCACTATAGACCCGCTTACTACAAACTTTGCCGTGAATCGCAACAATTTACCTTGGCCAGTTTCGAAGGGATTAATAGTGAGTTCGTTTGGGGTCCATTCTCACCCTAATCTCAAAAACATTGTGATAGAAAATAATGGCGTTGACATAAGCACCACCCCTGGTAGCAATGTTACCGCAGTATATAAAGGCACCGTGAAAGCTGTAGTAACGATTCCCGGTTTGCAAAAAATGGTGATGGTGAGTCATGGTAATTATTATACTGTTTATTGCCATTTAGAGAATGTAACCGTAAAAGTAGGCGACAATGTAAACGCCCGTCAGTCCTTGGGCTCCATCTATACTGATGTAGACGAAGGACAAACAATTTTACACTTTGAGGTGTGGAAAGATACCGTGAAATTGAACCCGGAAGATTGGTTGGGGAATTAGGAAGATGATTTGACAAATCAGTATTGGCATGTGTGTTTGCAGATTTGTCAAATCTATCACTATTAAATAGCAACACACACTAATTAATATGTTTTGCAAAAACTTATAATTATATCGACTTTATTTTTCACAAGTTGCATCATGTCTAAAATTGACAAAAAGGCAAGACGTGATTTTATAAAGAATGTGAAACACGAAAAAATAATTCTTTATGCAGGTTCAGAAGGGGCGGTAAGTACTTTCGATTTTACTTTAAGAGAACATAATAAATTTGCTAGCACTTCCTCTGCTTTTGGTTGTTCAACATACTATACAGGTGATTGGAATAAAAGAAATAACTCAGACACAATCGACTTAGCCTATTCCCTGAATCATCCGTTAGAAGATTACTATCCATATATATTAATTACACAACAACAGGATTCACTAAAGAAAGGATATGTAGAGTTTACACCCATCGACGCAACAAAGAACTACACTTTCAAACTTCCAATAATAACTATTGATAAATAATTAAGTGTAAAGTGAAGCATATGAAAATGAATATATATGTTATACTATTTCTGTTCTCTCATCTTTGCTATGGAAAGCCTAAACCACAGTATATAATACCAATTCTTAAACTAAAATAGTTCTCCGCCTGTGGCGGATTTAGTTTTTAGAATCGTAATGCCGAACTACATCCCGAACGCCCCGCTTAATCCCGATAGTTATCGGGATGCGGGGGAATTAGTCCCCCTTTTTTCGGACTATTATATATTTAATTTCGGTATAATTTGGTTTTTTGTAAAATATGTATATATTTTGCTTTCTAAAGATTTGACAACTTTACCATCTCGAAACAAGTACGGCTGTGAAATCTAAACATGCTACCCCTTTGGATGTGCCTGCTTATGCTGTGCTTTTAATCGCTCGAACGAATTATGCGTATATACTTGCGTGGCTGCTAAATTTGCATGACCCAACAATTCTTTAATTGCATTCAAATCGGCACCATGATTGAGCATGTGCGTAGCGAATGTATGACGTAATACATGCGGACTTTTCTTTTGCAAAGTAGTAAACTGCGATAAAAAATTCTTCACTTTTGTATAAACCATTCCCACACTAAGTATAACTCCTTTATCGCTGCATAAGAGTTCTATATTGTTAAAACCCATTTCTGTTTTTGCAATTATATATTCTTTGATGGCATCTTGTAATTCAGGCAGGATAGGGATAATGCGTTCTTTGTTGCGTTTACCTAATACTTTTATTTGCCCACGCAATAAATCAACATCAGCAGTTTTTAAATTCACCAATTCCGCTCTCCTAATTCCACAATGATATAATAATAATAAAATCATTTGGTTACGCTGTGTGGCAAAATCATTTTCTTCATTTTTAATATCCAAAAAGTTATTGATATTTTGTTCGTCAATAAAAACAGGAAGTTTTTTTCCCTGCTTGGGTCTTTGTACTTTTTGTATCGGATTTTGTATAATATTTCCCAAGCGAATATGATACTTAAAAAAACTTTGCAAACAAGTAATCTTTCTATTAACCGAACGTGGGCTAATGCCATCTCCCATTAGCTGTACCAGCCAACTGCGGATTATCTGGTGTGAACATTCTTCCAGATTTTCTATTTCGAAATCTAGTTTTATAAAAGCAAGAAACTGGCCTAAATCGGTAAGATATGCATCGACAGTATGTGGCGATGCTTTCTTCTCAAATTTGAGATAATCAATATATATAGTTTGAGCAGAATCGGTGTTCATTATATTATATATGTCATTCTGTCCCGATAAGTCCCGAAAGCTTTCGGGACTTATCGGGACAGAATGATAGGTATTACTTCCAAGCTTTCACTATCAAACCTGTTCCTGTTTTGTGCGAGCCTAAAGTATCCACCCAATTTAATACATAACAAAGTGGATAAAATACCAGATACCAAAAAGGAATAATGATATAGAAAAGTTTGGAAGTATTGAGCATTTGTATGGGATATTTCATAGACAATCTCCACGAAATTTTGCCAGGTGTACCATAACTGTATCTAGCAAATGTTTTGGTGAAACCAGCCAAACGTAATTTGTCTTGTATCTCATTTATATTATAACCATCACGTACATGTTCGCTAATAAATGACTCATCACTATCATCACCAACATCGCTGCCACCTTGGTCGCTAGGGGTTGATACCAACATCATACCTCCGGGTTTTAAGTTTTTATAGAAATGTTTGAACACTTCCACATCTTCCAATATATGTTCCATCACATCTACACACACCACTAAATCGTAGCTGTTTTCACGGGGGAAATTGGTAAGATCGCCCACTTCAAATTTCACATTATTCAATCCACATTCTTTAAAAAATACACGGCAATCGGCCAAGTAATCTTCTTTCACATCTACAGAAGTAATATTAAATTTGGGATTTTTATTCGCCATCCAAAAACTATATTGACCAAAGCCACAACCTGCATCCAATACTTCTTTTTTGTTTGGATTTTCATCTTGCCATACACGCAATTCTTGGTGAATATGCCAACAACGCAGCAACAAAAGATCTAATAGTTTGTAGAAAAATTTGCGGCTAGCAGTGCTCTTATTAAAAAACCTGCCGAGTCCGTCTTTTATTGGGTCATAATGCATCTTGATATGTATGATTTAGTGATTTTTGATTTAATGATTTTTTAGTTGTCGGTTGTGCGTTATTAGTTAGGAGTGGGGTATGGGCTATCTCGCGTATGCCTCTCACAACCCGCAACCCGCAACTCGCAACTGTCAACTATTATAATTCATTATTCTCTTTCAATTTTTCCAAAATTTTCTCCATCTTCAGGGCATTGTCCAAGGTGTTGTCGATATAGAAAGTGAGTTCTGGAATTTTGCGTACTTCGTTTCTTATTTTTTGAGCGAGCTCGTGTCTAATTTCTTTGCTGTGGAAATTAACCAGGCCCAATAAATAATCTTTCTCGCTTTGGTTAACAAATCCCAAATATACTTTGGCATAACCAAGATCGGGTGATACTTCTACGTCGTTCACCATTAACATTTTCCCCTCGAAATAACTGTGCGTGCGTTGTTGTATAATGTTAGACAAATCACGCTGTAGGAGCCTAGCAAATTTTTCTTGTCTGATGGAAGCCATGGTGCAAAGGTAAGATAGGATTTGGGAATTGGGAAACGGGGAATAGGATGAAATCTGAATTCCAATTCCCCAATCCTCTCGCAAAGATTGCAACTTTATTACGCGATACGCCGTTATACTTTGCACAATAATCATTATTTTTGAACCCCTCATTTAACACAATGAAAAAATTATTTAGTATTTTAGTATTTGCTTGTAGTGTTAGTCTTCACATCGCTCAAGCACAAGAGCGTCTGAATTTTGACAGTAAACCTTCTAATGTTACCATTTATACAATGGGAGCAACACTCGTCCAATATGGATCCGTCAATCTTAAAAAGGGAACCAACCAAATCGAATTCAAGGGCATTTCAGCCAAAGCCGATGCTGACCGAATTTTGTTACAGTTTTCGGGCAATGCCAAAGTAGTCGCACTTACAGAAGTGTCTTTAGAATTGACGGCATTGGAGCAAAACATACATTACAAAAGCATCACAGACAGCCTCAAATTGATACAGGCTCAGATTAATGAGACCAATGATTTGATTAGCATTTATAATAAAGAACGTGATTTGTTTTCAAGTAATATGAATATAGGTGGTAGCAATGTGGGCGTGCAAGTAGTGGAGCTACAGAAAATGGCTAACCTATTTCGTTCAAGGCTTACCGAGATTGTTCATTTATTACGAAAGTACCAAATACAATTAGATAGTTTGGCCGGTATACGCACAGCTTTAAAAGTATATAAGTCGAAAATGGAGAATACCTTTTACAAGACAAACAGGCTGGTGAAAGCAACTGTAGAAAGTGAAATGGCCACAACCGAAATATACGAGTTCCAACATTTTGTTACCGATTGCGGTTGGGCTCCCTTTTACGATTTTAAAATTTCAGATATTTCCAAACCCGTCAATTTAGTATATAATGCAAAAATGTATAATAATACTGGAATCGATTGGAATAATATACAATTGGTGGTGTCAACGGCTGACCCTTCTAAGTCGGCCATGGTGCCAGTGCTCGATCCTTGGCGTATCGATTTTGAGTCGCCAACAGGGCAAATGTATTCAAGTGGTAGACAATCCAACTGGGCCAATAAAAGTAAAATTCAAAAAAATAGTAACGGTTATACTACTTATGATATCATAACAAATAGTAATAGAGATGAACAGAAAAAATTTACCACCATTGATATATCACAATTAAGTGTAGATTTTGAAATAGCAGAAAAGAAAACAATTCCTACCGATGGAAAACCTTATTTGGTAGAAATGAAACAATATACTTTGAAAGCAGATTATCACTATGTAGCTATTCCCAAATTAGATGCAAAGGCTTATTTGATGGCCAGTATTTTAGATTGGGATACTTTGAATTTGATTGAAGGCCCCGCAAATGTATATATGGGAAAAACATATATAGGCGAATCATATATTAACCCAAATATTGATGGTGATACCCTAGAAGTTTCGGTGGGCCGTGACCAAAAGGTTGTTCTGAAATATGAGAAGAAAAAAGAAAAATCTCATAAGACTTTTTTTAGTGGAAACACAGTCAGTAATTTCACGTATGAAATATCTATTCGAAATGGAAATAGTAAAGATGTATCTATTAATTTGTTCGACCAAGTGCCAATTAGTGCTAATAGTGAGATTGTGGTTGATGTAACAGAAATATCAGCAGCCGACTGGAACAAAGACAATGGTAAACTGCAGTGGAACATCAATGTGAAAGCGGGCGAATCCGTAAAATATATTATATCATACTCTGTAAAATATCCAAAAAATAGACCTGTAAAAGTGAAGGCCGAACGCCACAAAGCATTATACTGCCCCGACTTTTAAATATATATTATAATAGAAAACCACCCTAAAAAATCCACTATCATATATTTCAATGAAAAAATTATTAATTATTATTAGTCTTACTATTTTTGTTTTCAGCAAACTTCAAATTCAAGCACAATCCTGTCTCACCGATGAATATTTTCAAAAGCAACTGCACAATAATATAGCTTTAAAAAATGAAATTCTGAATTTTCAGCAGGGGGTAAAATTAGCAGGCCATTCGCATAAAAATGAACGTGGAGCCAATCTGCGTATCATTCCAGTAGTGGTTCATGTAATACATCAATATGGGCCCGAAAACATTTCAAAGAATCAAATACTTGATCAGATACGGATTCTCAATCTCGATTTTCGCCGGCAGAATGCAGATGCGAGTAGTACAAGAAGTATATTTCAAAATGTTGCAATTGATTGTGAAGTTGAGTTTCGTATGGCAACGAAGGACCCGCAGGGCAATTGCACTGATGGCATCGAACGTATATATTCATCGCTTACCAATACTGCTAATGAAGCCAGCAAATTAAATCCTTGGCCTAAAACTCAATATTTGAATATATGGATAGTGAAAACTATTGATGATAATATAGGAGGAGGGGGAATAGGAACGGTTTTGGGCTATGCACAATTTCCATATCCAGGTTCGGGTGCTACCAAAACGGATGGTGTGCTAATAAGAGGAGATTATTTTGGCAGCATAGGTTCAGCCAAAAATAGTGGAAATAATGGTCGAGTGGCCACTCATGAAATAGGGCATTGGTTGGGTTTGTTTCATACCTTTCAAGGTGGTTGTAATGGTAGTTTCCCGGCAGAAGATGTTTATGATACACCACCTGTAGCTTCAGCAAATTCAGGCTGCCCCAGCAATCGTAACAGTTGTACGAATGATGTACCCGATCTTCCCGACCAAACAGAAAACTTTATGGATTACAGTGATGGTAAATGCCAGAATATGTTTTCATCGGGGCAAAAAGATGTGATTGATGGCGTGTTCCAACAATATCGAGGAACTATATATACAACAGCCAATTTAAAAGCAACAGGAGTATATGATACTTCAAATATTGCCTTGTGTATTCCCAAGGCCGATTTTTATACGCCATTGGTCAATGTATGTCAAGGTTCACAAATTAAGTTTTATGATAATAGCACGAGAGGAAAAGTAGCGAACTATAAATGGTATTTCGAAAATGGAAATCCAGCTACAGCTATAGATTCAAACCCTACCGTATCTTTTACCAAATCCGGTTCAATGTATGTAAAGTTGGTGGTAGCTAATGCAAGCGGAGCCGACTCGGTAACTAAAATTTCTTATATCAATGTTGTATCAAATGTATCGGGTTATAAAACCCCTTGGCAATATAGTTTTGAAACAAATACCACCTTGCCGTCCGAATTGACCGCAATGGCAGTAGCAGGGAGTAATGGGTGGAAATTAAATAAAACAACAGGTTATGCTAGTACCTCCTGTTTATATATCAATAACTATAATAATTTCAATGTAGGCGATTATTGCGAACTCACCATTCCCCCATTGGACATGACTTCACGCTTGGCCCCCAACTTAGAATTTTTTATATCCTATGCCCGTCGCACTGCTGCTAGTTTTGATAATTTAAAGATATTTGCTTCTTCCGATTGTGGTTTGAACTGGAATAATATATTTTCAAAATCAGGCGGAAAATTAGAAACTACCACCACCCAAAACAGTACCTTCACTCCCGCCTCGACAGCCGATTGGCGTAGAGAGAAAGTAAGTTTGAGTGCTTACCAAACCGTACAGAATCTAATGCTCAGATTTACTTTTATCACAAGTGGCGTAGGTAATAATTTCTATATAGATAATATTAATGTTGGTGGGTGGCCGTTGGCAACAAATGATATAGATATGGCAAACATTATTGAAATTTATCCCAACCCAAATAATGGAAATGCCACTATCAAATTACCTGAAAACATATATGATAATATAAAAATTATTTTGGTGGACATGACAGGAAGACAATTGACAAACGTACAACTTCCAAGCAATACCTCAACTTTCGAACTTAGAAACATATATAACAATACCTTGAGCAAAGGAATTTATCAATTGATTTTTGTGACAGAAAAGGGAAGTGTGAGTAAGAGTTTGGTGGTGGAATAAGAATTACAAATTTTCAATTACGAATTACGATTTTTTTTGTCGCTGAATAGCCGTAATTCCCCATTCCGCAATTTAATTAAATTTGTTATACCGATGTAGGAGGTATCTACGATTTTAGTGCAGTTGGTAGATTTGACAACCCAGCCAAGCCCATACGTACGCAGAGTTGTCAAATCTGTGCATGCAAATACCCATTTTTGCCGCAAGTGTCGCGTGTTTGGCCATAAGCGAATGATGACTTGTGGTTATTTATGAAATAAAAAGTCTTTTGACTTAGCTACTATTCCACCACAATCTTTTGCATCACATCGCCCACAAGTATTATATATAATCCTTTTGGCAGCCCTCCCACATTTATACTATATACATTCTCCCCATTTGTAATTGTATCATATATTTTCTTACCTAGCATATCATGCAGTACGATGCGTGTTTGTCCGTGGTTGGTGTCCCCACCAACCATCCCACGCATTCCCTCAATATATAATATATCTTTAGTCGGATTTGGATATATATTAAACACACTACTATTATAATTAGCAATCCCAGTAAACATCAAGGAACTACTATTAGCTACACATCCATCCGCATCCAGCACTTGCACATTATATCTGCCTGTGGGTGGGTGTAAAAGTGCGGAGCTGTTACTATATAATATATTATCTTTATACCAAGTATAACTAACAATAGGCCTTGTAGTTATCACATATAAACTATCTTTTCCTTTCTTGATATTGGCAAACAGTTGTGGTAGGAAACTTATTTTTAGTGGCATTAAATTATGATTTTTATTCCATAGCTGACACCCCCCCCCTAAATAAAAAAGTAAATCACCACTACAACTTGAAATAGCACTTGAAAATTTACTTATATCATTTTTATTGGTAATACCTGAGTCATAACATGACCCTGACTGGAACAATGTTGGGGGTGAAGTGCTAAAATTAATGCCACCGTGCCAGCCAAAAGTCCAATTGTTATCATATTGGGCATTAGATATGTCACAATTGATTACTATTATAAGCAATATAAAATATTTTAAATATCGCACTATCTAATTATTTAGTTTATTAATTTTATTATACTGATTAAATCCTTTGTTAGAAAAAATCTTTATTATATATGCCCCAGAAGGCATTGAACTACAGTTTATACTATTGCTTATAGATAATTTTCCTTTCTGAGTGATTCGTCCAGTCATATCAAATATTTCGTAGTAGAAAATCTCCTGTTCATCTATAGAATTAATAGTAATGTTTAATAAGTCGTAAAATGGGTTTGGGAAATATGATATTATTTGCTGAGTTATTTCGTTCATAGACTCCTGAGGGGCAAATGCACGCCCCGCAGACCTATTACAGCCAGAAGGAGCTCCGCCGTTCGAGTTGCCTTTAAATCCATTTAAAGAAAAAGCAACATTTGAATTCATTTGATAAGGATTAAGAGTATTGTGATTAGGTTTGTTAATATCATAATATGCGAACCCCTGTCCACCGCTATTTAATTCAATATGTTTCTGATTAGCATTCCCCGACAAATCATCCCACAAAAAGTCCCAATCAATATTATTATTGTTACTATTACTCCAAATAAATATATTTCCGGATTCTTGTGCACCGCCAATATCATTTAATTTACCGCAACCAAAAATACCTACATTATTCAGCAGAAAATTATTACACCCAATATTGACTGCTATAGTATTCGTATTGGTATTATTACAAATACTACCGCATGTATTTGGGTGGTTACTTGAGGCCATCACCAAACCAAATTGATTGTTAAAAAATACATTTTCTGTAATTGTTGTCGTGGCTTGGTTTGAGTGTGTATTATAATACTGCAAGCCATTTTTGCAATAATGAAATTTACTATTGGAGACAGTGCATTCATCGGTTTGGTCAAGCCATACTCCATTGTTAATTGGAGGCGTAATAGGAGGAGGATAAGCAGTAAAATCGGGAATGCGGGTGTTTTTTGTTGTAGACACCTTTAAAAATAAAACCATTAAGATTAGCAGTTCCAGATGGCTGTACATTAAAGAACGTCCAATCTCTTTTTTGTGCAATTAAATTAGTAGTGCTACACATCGCCAATAATAAAAGAATATAGAAATTCTTTTGTAAGAACGGTTTAACAACTTTGTAATTGGAAGTTATCGAATTCGAAATGGGGGAGGAGTAATATGCTGTTTTTCATTTAGTTATATTTGTTTAAGGTTTAAAATAAAAAAATTGTATGGCAAATGTAAACTATTGAATAATACCAAATAACATTTTTTTTTGATTGTAGAAACTAATCATTTGTGCAGGCTGATCTATATCCACAACTTCTTCCTCTTTTTATCAACTCCTACTTTTGGTAACAACTCTACTATTATATTTGTCCATTCATCTAAATCTTGCGTCAGCATCCCGATAGTTATCGGGACGTAAATCGTAAATCATTAAATCGTAAATATTATGACCCCGTTTCAAGAAGCCTACAACAACCTCAACGAAGCCCAACGCGAAGCAGTAGACCAAATAGAAGGCCCAGTACTCGTAATAGCTGGCCCAGGCACAGGCAAAACACAAATTCTTGCTACACGTATTGGGCATATATTGGTGTCGGATACTACACACGCGGCACCCGAAAATATATTATGTATTACCTATACCAATGCAGGAGTGGTGGCCATGCGTAAACGCTTATTGCATTTAATTGGTCCTGATGCTTACAGAATTAAGATAGAAACTTTTCACTCTTTTTGTAATGATATTATACAACAACATGCTGCCGATTTTGGATTGCGTGAAATGAGCCCTGTTACTGAAATAGAAGTAATAGAACTATTACGCAAAATGATCGATAAATTGCCGCTCCAGCATCCGCTAAAAAGGCAGGGCAGCGGAGCATATTATGATGTGGCTCGTTTGCAGAAATTATTTGGCGTAATGAAGCACGAAAACTGGATGCCCGAATATATAACAGAAAGGGTAGGCGAGTATCTGAAAGAAGTGGAAAGTGATACGACTAATTCAGAATTTTATTATCAAAAAAAATACAAGCAGTATAATGCGGGCGATGCCAAACCCACGGCTATGGAGAAGTTGCAAAAGGATATGCAACAATTAATTGCTGCTGCAAATTTATATCCCAACTATAATGAACAATTAAAAGAACTTGGCCGCTACGATTTTAATGATATGATATTGTGGGTGCTTCAACTATTTGTGGACCGCCCGCAAACACTGCGTATTTTTCAGGAGCGTTTTCAATATATATTGGTGGATGAATTTCAGGATACCAATGATGCACAAAATCAATTGGTGCAACTGCTGTGTAATTATTGGCCCAATCCCAATGTATTTGTAGTAGGCGATGATGATCAAAGTATATATAGATTTCAAGGTGCGAATGTGGCGAATATTTTTAATTTCAAACAACAATATGATGCCCATTTAAAAGTAGTGATGCTGCGAGATAATTATAGAAGTACGCAACAAATTTTAGATGCATCAAAAGCATTAATTGATTTGAATATTGAACGTATTACACGTATTGCAGGTTTTGAAAAACTGGATAAAAAACTCATTGCTCAAAGAGAATTTCCGAGCAATATTCAAGCACCTGTTATTATAAACTATCCTACTGAAACTGCTGAAATGGCGGGCGTTGCCAAACATATCATGGAGTTGATAGAAGAAGATACCAACCCCGCAGAAATTGCAGTGATATATAGAGAACATCGACAGGTAGAAAACTTAGTCAAGTTTTTCAAACAAAAAGAAATACCTGTGAGTTTGCAACGCAAAATTGATGTATTGAAAGAACCTTTTACACAACATTTAATTACACTTCTTAATTATATAAAAACACAAGTTGACAGACCACATAGTAATGATG
>Ga0163151_10001736_pt1 | contig 35987 bp, 24 predicted proteins | sample OliLakLV19MP5IB2_FD_145596 | JGI IMG/M metagenome (GOLD analysis project Ga0163151, IMG submission 145596) | Freshwater microbial mat bacterial communities from Lake Vanda, McMurdo Dry Valleys, Antarctica - Oligotrophic Lake LV.19.MP5.IB-2 | ecosystem: Environmental > Aquatic > Freshwater >... | reverse complement strand
ACGCAAAACAAAGAAAAAACCGATCGACGACAAAGAACCAGAAGACTAAGAAACTAAAGGAGGTAACAGTTATGTCAAGCGGCAGATTTGACTGTCGTCAACCGGCAAAAGGCCTTGACGCCGATCAGCAATCATCAAATTAACTGGAGACGGGCCTATAGTGGTGCCGCGGGTAGTGGCATGAGGATATGCGAAGGATATCTGTTCAGATCTCAAGGGTGCGAGCACAGCCGTTCTTGCTCAAGGGCGTGAAAACGAAGTCGCAAGTGTCGAAGCGGAGATCTCTCATTTCGAGTTCACTGTGGTTCTGTCTGTCGAATCAAACAATTGGAACCTTCCACCAATTTCAACCTGGTCCAAACAGCAGTTCAAAAAAAACAAGCCAAACAAAAAACCACCCAGATTGCTCTCGGGTGGTCTTTTACTACTGCCTGATTGACCTCTTGCGGAGGTTCAGTATTTCACTACGCTTCGTTCAGAAGTCCACGTAATGCAGGCTCACTTGCTATTGTTTCTGACAGCGCTGTCTGTCGTTTCCGCAAGGCCTCTCGGCTCAACGCACTCATCCGTTTGGTGTGTGCTCACCGTTTATGTCATAAGTTTATCACCCTATCGTCATATCACAACTACCCCAATAGACATTTAAGAGAAGACCAGCCGCTATTGCCAAGTATTCCGATTTTGTTAGCGTTGATGCCGATCAGATTATTAAATGGCGATGGAACTATAGTGGTGTTGTCTGTGGTGGCTTGGTGATATGTAGCCGGATTGTTTTGGATATATTTTAGATATATAAATAGTCAGTACCAAGCTGTTTTGTTTTTGGGAGAAAAAAATTCAGAATCATTCGGTCAACATGAACCCTGTAACCATGGGGTTGTCTACCCCAGATCCCTTTTCACAATAGCGGTGATACAGTGAGTTAAGGGTCAAGGTAGTGGGGTTGCACCGGAATGAGCGTTATTTCCTATCTTCGGGCAGTCACTGTTGCGACCATAGCCGTCGCTGCTGCGCCATTTTGTTGGGATGCAAGCGCAGCACAGCCAATTAGACCGGAATATCAGAGCGGCACCAATTCTGCTTCTCCAACCGTCGGAAATCAACCTTCATCTAACAAATTTGCTGAAGTGAAGAAACGAATCGAATTCCCTTCAGCCAATCCGTTTCCCAATTCGAGAGTTTGGACAGATCAGGAAAAGACTCTATTGATGGAGTCCCTTGCGGAAGCCGCCACACTTGCTCCTGGACTCCTTGAGAATATTACAAAGGACCGAAAGTTAGCGGTCTTCAGAGTTTCAAAAGCTAATATGGGCGGTGAACGATCGTTGGCGACTGCGTTTGTATCGAATGGACGCATCGTTTTTGCGGATTCATTCTTCGATCGTGGAATTCTGGTTCGAAGTTTATTGCACGAATTAATTCACGTTGCAGATTGCGGGCATCGAATTAGTCTTGGCCGAGATTGGATCGGTTTTGCCAATCCAATAATTTCGGAAATGCGTGTTCGGCAAACCTTCAGAGAACCCTTTTCATGGACTGAGGAATCGCATTTTGCGAAGCTGTCGAAAGATTTTAGCGCTTATGGCTCTCGACGACTTGTCGAATCACTTCCCGAATACTTTGCTGTGAGATTGGTCAATCGACAAACTGAGATTCCGGACTCACCTGAATCGCGAACTCTAGATCGGCTTCTTCACCCGAATGAGAACGACCTCTCGTTTTTTCGACAATATAGACTCGCGGAAAACGCCGAAAATATGAACAAGACGGACAAGGCTCTAACCTATTACATGGCTGCGTCAAAGTGTGACCCTAGCTGGTTTTCAGTGCATGTCAAACTTGCAGGAGTTCTGAAGGGAAAGAGAGAGGCCATAGAAGAGCTGAACAAAGCACTTGATTTGATGGACCAATCTGGCATTCCTTCAAGTGAATCTACCGCCGTAGGTGTAACGGTGAGAAAAGCGCAGCTACATGCATCTTTGGGCGACAGGGTCGAAGCTGATGCACTTATGAGCAAGGTGGTCAGAAATACCCTTGGTGATTCGAGTTGGCGGTTCTACTTATCCCACATCAACGAAAGTTTGCATCAGTATGGTGCGGCTGCAGCGGACCTGTATGCGTCAAGGTATTTCGACCGGACAATCGAATGCTCGTTCGGTAAATTTACTAACAGTGCGAATGTCTTCCAACGATTCAAGAAGTCTCTAAAAAGGGGAGCGGGCCTAGGAGAACTTTATCGACGACGAGCCATTTTTAACGTACTCGAGGGCGACCGCGCGGATGTGGAAGAGCGACGGAAGTACTATGAGGCGGCCATCCACGATTACGGGAAGAGCATGGAACATCAAGGTGTCGGCATGACGGAAGGGCTTTTCGAGTGCGCACAAATTTGTATCAGGATGAAGGATCAATCGCAAGCAGCTATCTTCCGGGATGCGTTGCGTGAACTGGATCCTATATCATTACCTGCTTCAGTCATTGCGTTGCAGCTTCTAGAATTTGGTGGCGATCGCCAGGATTGCGAAACGCGGTACCGCTCGCTCCGTGAATTGATTGAAAAGAAGTCAGAACCTGAAAAGAGGCGACCAGAAAGAAGCCAGTGGCCAGGCTGGCTTGCTGATAACGGTTCATCAGAATTTTGATGGTTCCCTAGAATTAGGACAAACAAAAACACCACTCAGATTTTACTCTCGAGCGGTGTTAAAGCTACTGTCTGAAGTGCCCCTTGCGAAAGGCACAGTATTTCATCACGAGCGCATCAGATGTCTGCGTGGTGCGGGCTCACTTGCTACGGTTTCTGACAGTCGCTGTCTGTCGTTTCCGCAAGGCCCCTCGGCTTCAAACGCACTCAACCTTTTGGTGTGTGCTCACCGCTTATGTAATTAGTATATCAAACAAACGATGTGCGAGAAGTACCCCAATGGATGTTTAATAGATCTGTTTCGGCTATTGCTAAGAGGGCTCTGTTGTGCGGGTTTGAGCGATCTGAACATTAACTGCATACGGAACTACAGTGGTGTTGCCCGTGGTGACACGAAGGTGTACATGGTGTATTGAATGTATATATCCATGCGGTGATGTTGACAGCCCAAGCGGTACACAAGCTGGTTTGAGAATTTTGAGAATTCTTGTGAACGGAGCTTAAGCGGTACGCTGCTCAGTTCTCGATGCAAGCGGAAGGATGGCAAGCACGCAATAAGACCGAGCGCAGTCCGAGCGCTGCAGTGCGAGCAGCCTCAGTCCGAACAGCTGCGCATCACCAGCCGGAAAACCCGCGTACAAATAGAAGAAAAATCCGCAAACAAAAACACCACTCAGATTACTCTCGAGTGGTGTTTAAGCTACTGTCTGAAGTGCCCCTTGCGAAAGGCACAGTATTTCATCACGAGCGCATCAGATGTCTGCGTGGTGCGGGCTCACTTGCTACGGTTTCTGACAGCGCTGTCTGTCGTTTCCGCAAGGCCCCTCGGCTCAAAGCACTCAACCTTCTGGTGTGTGCTCACCGCTTGTGTAATTAGTATACCAAATAGAACATGTATTAAAAGTACCCCAATAGACATCCAAGTGTCGCACAAGATTCATTGCCAAGAAGCCGGTCGTACTGGCGTTTCCAGTGATATAGCAGATAGGCAATCGATGGAACTATAGTGGTGTTGCCTGTGGTGCCGATCGGCCATCTGTTTTATATGCCTGGTATGTATTCGATCCTCATCGATCGGTATCAAGTTCCAATAGGACGTCTATCCATTCGCCTTCACTGGTATGTCTAAGAGAGTCAAAAATATTTCCCGACCGGCCGCTCTACCTATATATAGGATGCGAATTCCCCTGCGAAATACATTACTTTGCGGAAAGTGTCCTCGCGTGATTCCCATGAAAGGCTGCTGCCAGTCAGGAAATATGGTTGTATTTCTGACACAATTTAGATGCATTCGAGTTGTGCCGTGGTTTTCGCCGCGGTTGAAAATGCGTAGTCAAGTAGGAGGTGGTTGCTGTGGTTAACTCAACGCGCGCAGAACGCGATTCCATGGGCGAGATGCAAGTTCCATCCGATGCCTACTACGGCGCCAGCACGCAGCGCGCGGTTCTCAATTTCCCGATTTCGGAATTACGCTTTTCAAGATCGTTCATACGCGCGCTTGTCCTGGTCAAGCTCGCTTGTGCTGAGGTCAACAAAGAAAAGAAAGAGTTAGATGCAAAGGTTGCCGATGCAATTATTCAGGCAGCCCAGGAAGTCGCCGATGGAAAATTCGATTCCGAATTTCCGGTGGATATTTTTCAAACTGGCTCAGGCACCTCGACAAACATGAATGCCAACGAAGTGATTGCCAATCGAGCAATTGAAATTCTTGGCGGCAAGCGCGGTGATCGCCAACTCGTGCATCCGAATGATCATGTCAACAAAGGCGTTAGCTCCAACGATTCGATTCCAACTGCAATACATGTCGCCGCATTGCTTGATATCAAAGAACGTTTGGTTCCTGCCCTGACAACTCTTGAAAAGAGTTTGCGAAAAAAATCAGCTGAATTTATGCCGGTGATCAAAACTGGTCGTACGCATCTGCAGGATGCTACTCCAATTCGGCTTGGGCAGGAGTTTCTCGGTTATACGGGTCAAGTGGAACGCGCGATTGAACGTCTGCAATTCGCGTCCCAACGTCTTACTCAAGTAGCGCTTGGCGGCACAGCGGTTGGCACCGGTATTAATACCACTCCGGATTTCGCTGGAAAAGTTTTATCCAGATTATCTAAGCACATAAACATCGAATTAAAAGAAACGACAAATCATTTTCAAGCGCAAAGCACGCTTGATGAGGTTGTTGAAACGTCTGGTGTGTTAAAAACAATTGCATGCAGTCTGATGAAAATTTCCAACGATATCCGCTGGCTAGGATGTGGACCACGAGCGGGTATCGGCGAGATTGCCTTACCGGAAGTTCAGCCTGGCAGTTCAATCATGCCTGGAAAAGTGAACCCTGTAATTGCCGAGTCACTGTGCATGGTGGCAGCCCAAGTGATAGGAAATGATGCCACCGTAACTATTGCCGGTCAATCAGGCAACTTCGAACTCAACGTAATGATGCCGGTTGCGGCGCATAACTTACTGGAATCAATCAATTTGCTCGCATCAGCTTCTGAAAATTTCAGCAGGCAATGCGTAGACGGAATCACCGCGACCGAACGCGGACCGGAGCTTGTTGAGCGCGGTTTGGCCCTATCGACCGCTCTGGTTCCTGCCATAGGATACGATGCTTCCGCAAAGATTTCTAAGCAAGCATTTGAAACCGGAAAAACCGTTCGCGAAATCGCGTTGGCCACTACGAAGTTGAGTGAAGAAGAATTGAATGCTCATTTGGATCCATTCAAAATGACCGAACCTGAGAAAAGCAACTGACGCTGCAAATGCCGTTTCCAAGCCAATACAGAGGATGAAAAAATGAAGTGGGCGTCTAGCATCTGGGGACCGGAATCGCTCGGCAACAGTCGAAAAGATCTTCAGCTCGCCATCGACGAATGCGCGAAAAAATTGAAAGAAGAAATCGACGACATAGATCTCGTTGTCGGTTTTGTTTCTCCGCATTTTGCCGATCACTTCGATGACTTCCCCGCCCTCGTCAAAGAAGCTCTCGGTGCCAAAGTTTTCATTGGCTGCACCGCGGGTGGTTTAATCGGCGATGGAAAAGAGATCGAGCACACCAATTGTGTGGCGCTTACTGCCGCGTCTTTGCCGGATGTGCAAGTGAAACCATTTCACGTAACTAACGAAACAATGCCGGACCTGGACGCCTCCCCAGACGCATGGGAAAAAATTATCGGTGTATCGCAAAGTGAAAACCCAGCGTTTGTATTGATGCCCGATCCATTCACCATGCGGTCCGACGACATTATTCGCGGTCTGGATTACGCCTATCCAAACGCCGTTAAAATTGGTGGCTTAGCTAGTGGCGCGCATGAACCTGGTGGCAATGCGCTTTTCCTCGATCAAAAAACTATAAGAGATGGGCTAGTCGGAATTGCGCTTACTGGAAATGTGATTGTCGATACTGTAGTCGCACAAGGCTGTAAGCCAATCGGCAAGCCATGCCAGGTTACCAGAGCGCAGAAGCATATTTTGTTCGAACTTGATGGTGAGCCGGCTATCATGTTTTTGCGAGACATGATGGACTCGTTGAGCGATGTGGATCGAAGTTTGGCAAAAGATGCGATGTTCCTTGGACTGGTGATGCAAGAGAATAAGGACAAACATCAGGCTGGTGATTTCCTTGTTCGAAATATTCTAGGTATCGACCAGAACTCAGGCGCACTCGTTGTCGGCGAGATTCTAGACAACGCTCGAACGGTGCAATTTCACGTGCGCGATGCTGCTACATCAGCCGACGATCTGCGTTTCCTTCTCAAAAGATTTAGAGATGAAAAACTGGATGGAGATGCCAGTGGAGTTAAAGGGGCGCTTCTCTTCTCGTGTTTGGGTCGAGGAATGCATCTTTATGGCATGGCAAATCATGACAGTGATTCGTTCCGCGATTATCTAGGTGCGGTTCCGGTTGGCGGATTTTTCTGCAACGGTGAAATCGGTCCTGTGGGCAATCAAACTTATTTGCACGGTTACACGTCATCATTTGGGATCTTTCGGCAAAAGACGATGTTAAACTGAGGACAGACTTTGCTGAGTTGTGGAGAAAACGGTATGAACGACAGGCTAACAAAAGGCATCCGGTTTGCGGCAACAGCGCTGGTAGTCGCCGGCGGTTTGGTATCTTTTCCATTCACGTTCGGAGATAGCGAGAATGGCATCGGCAGCCAGTCTTCACCCAACGCAGCATATGCACAGGCTAAGAAGAAAGCGCCTGCAAAAGCCGGGGCGCCACAACGCCAAGCCGGACCCAATCTCAACAACGCCGAGATTAATAGCTATCTGACAAGAATGCGCGAAAAGCTGGACCAGAGCTGGGAGTTGCCGGACGGAAAAAATAAAGTGACAATCACCGCGACGGTTAACGCAGACGGATCGACCGCTGACATCAGCGCGAGCAGTGCGCCTGCAAATGCCCAAGCAGAACAAGCCGCCAATGAAGCCTTTGCAAAAGTTCAGCCGCTTGAAGCGATGCCTGGATCCGCAGGCGCCAGAGTAAAACTGTCGGTCACCTTTGATTCATTCGCGGATCCTCATGGTGATACCAGCCGTAATATCAGTACCAGAATGGATCCAATCATGACGCCTAAGGCTGAGGATAGCGAACCAGCAAAGTAAGTGGGCGCCAATCGGCGCCGGCTGCGAGAGTAAGCGGACAAATCGGAAGTGATGTGATGAACATTTTCGGCCGGAAAGAAAAAAATAAAACCGGCAAAAGAGCAACGCGCTTTGCCGGGACCTGGTACGAATCGGATCCAAAAAAATTAGGAACTGAACTCAAGCAGTATCTCGAAGCTGCTGGTAAGTCGATTGCTGAACAGGAATCTCATGCTGATAATAGCGTGGGCAAAACGCTTGCTGAAAATCGTAATCGGGCCGTCTACGCGATCGTGGCTCCACATGCCGGTTACATGTTCTCAGGATCGACTGCAGGTTTTGCATACGAGTTCGCCAAACGATGCAAGCCGAAACGAGTTTTTCTTCTTGGACCCAGTCATTATGCTGGTTTTGAAGGAGTGGCGCTCAGTCCGGATACTGTTTTTGAAACTCCATTAGGCGCGCTTCCAGTCGATCGAAAAGTCGTCGATCAATTAGCGCAGCATCCGATGTTTAAAGAATCTCGAGAAATTCATCAGCGCGAACATTCGCTTGAGATGCAGCTTTCGTTTATTCGCGAGGCATTTGGCGAAGTGCAAATTGTGCCTCTGATAATCGGCCTGCTTCCTGAATCGAGCGATGTGCAAATGGTTGGACAAATTATCAGGCAGTATGTGCACGAAGATGATCTGGTAGTGGTAAGTTCTGATTTCACTCACTATGGTCCACGTTACGACTATGTTCCTTTTGAAAGTGATGTCGCTGAAGCACGAGTCAAGGAGCTGGACTTGGAGGCTTTTGAGTGTCTCAACAAAGCTGACGTCGATGGTTTTATGAACTTCCATGATCGAACAAAGTGCACCATATGTGGTTTCTATCCGTGCGCTGTTCTTTTATCTATGTTGCCGGAGAATACGACAGCGCAGTTGCTGCGATATCAGACCTCGCGTGATACCAGCCTAGAGGACAAGTTTAATTCAGTGTCTTACTTGGCGATTGGTTTTACCGGCGCAGAAGGCACCACAAGTTGGGAGCAGGATTTAACGCTCAATAGCAGCGTGTCACTTACCGATAATGAAAAGCATGACTTGTTGAAACTGGCTCGCCAAGCGCTTGAGCTGTATGTCAAAGAAGGCAAGATTTTGAAACCGGCTAATGCGGGGATTGAAATTACGCCGACATTGAAAAGACCGCTCGGTGTTTTTGTCACACTATTCACTAAGAAAAACTTTGCCACCAATGACGTAAATTCGAAATTCGCGAAGAAGGAAAACAAGCACAACCGCGACCTTCGCGGCTGCATCGGCTACATATGGCCGATAAAATCATTGGCAGAAGCGGTAGTCGATAACGCAATCGGCGCGTGTTCTAAAGACCCCAGATTTGATGCTGTCGAGGAACCTGAACTTTCCAATATAGAAATAGAAATCAGCGTGCTGACGCCACTTACACGCGTGGCGTCCGAAAGAGAAATCGAAATTGGAAAGCACGGAGTGGTACTACATCTCAAAGGAAGGCAATCCGTTTTTCTTCCACACGTGGCGACTGAATATGGTTGGACCGTCGATGACACGTTGACGCAACTGGCTATCAAAGCAGGCTTGGGACCAAACGAATGGCGCAACGGCGGCGCGAAGTATGACGTGTTCGAATCGATCATGTTCGAAGAAGAACACTAGTGTCGATGACAAGCCTAAAGAAGCTTCACCATCATCACCAGCGACATCGCCTGAAAGGCAGCAAACATCAAAAAGATTACAGTGTTATCGTCGCGTTTAATAAAGCGCGCCAGCTCGGCTTCGACACTGGGTATGGCTTTCGCCTGATTTTCAGGTTTCAGCATGTCGCTGGAAACGATTAAACGTGGGTTTGAGCGCCACAGTCCGTACGAAACTAAGTCTTCGGGCGAATTGTCCACCACGGCGAACTTCAGGCTGCTGATGGATAGACGTTGGCACTGAACTGAAATTACTTCCGCCAGCTGCGGGTTGCTCTTGGCGATATCTTGAATCTCGACAAAACGAGCTTTGAGATAGTGCCGTTCTGCCCAGTCGATTACTAGTGGCAGAAGCATCAAGCAAAGGACGTTCCAGCACAGAATAAGCCCGAAAGCGCCCCGTGTACCGAGTTCGTTGAGCTTAACCCACTCGGACATGGGCAAAATCATGCACAGCCCCAATAGTAGGGTGGTTCCGTAATACATTCTCAGGATGCGCGAAGGTGACATCTGATACCCAACCCGTCCCGGCCCAATTGTGCCGAGACTAAACTTTCCCTGTGACGATATTGTTCCCGCCCTATTCACAGCATTAACACCTAAATACTACATGACAACTACGGTTTAATGATCGCGCTGGTTTCACCAGAGGTGTCAAGCTAGAATGACAACTGAAAGCATCCGTTGTGTTTTCCTACCTGCACATTTTCTAAATAGCACACACCTTCAAAACCATTACCACCCGCAACAAAGCGAATTCATCTTGGCAATTGCAAAACGAACTAAGGAAGATGTTCTCGAAACATCAAACAAATTTGGCGTCAATCTCGTGCGATTTCTCTACGTGGATTTCTGCAACATGGTGCGCTCGAAAAGCACGTCGTTGCCGCGTTTGAAGGATCGGATCGATTCCGGAATCGGATTGGTCAAAGGTCAGTTGGCGATGAATTCGCTTGACAAGCCGCAGAGTGATACCGGATTAGGTGCCGTAGGCGAAGTGCGGATGGTCCCGGATCTAGACACTTTTACTGTCCTTCCTTATGTAGGCACAACAGCGGCCGCGATATGCGATTTGATCGAACTTGACAAGAAACCCTGGGCACTCTGCCCCCGATCTCTTCTCAAAAAGGTAATCGCGGAAGCTGATGAAATGGGCGTTTCCATTCAAGCCGCGTTCGAGACCGAATTCTATATAGGTAATAAAGATTACGACGGCCGATTCGTTCCTATAGATACAAGTATTTGTTTTGGAACGGATGGAATGAATCGAGCCAGCAAGTTCGTTTCCAAGCTGGTCGATTACTTGCACCGCCAGCGGTTGCAAGTAGAACAGTACTACGCGGAGCTTGGTCATGGGCAACACGAAGTCAGCATCACGCACCAACCGGCTCTCACAGCCGCCGATCAATATGTTTTGCTGCGCGAAACGTTGAGAGGGTTGGCACTGGAGCAAGACGTTCTTATCACGTGTGCACCAAAACCATTTGAGGAACAACCAGGCAGCGGCTGTCATGTTCACTTATCGCTCTGGGATCGGTTTGGTGAACGCAATATGCTCTGGGCGGATGAAGGCATGCTGAGCGAGTTCGGTCTCCATTTCGTTGCCGGAATTGTTGAACATCTTCCCGGTCTTCTTGCGCTCACTGCTCCGTCGGTGAATTCATATAGAAGATTGAAACCGAAAAATTGGGCGTCTGCATATAAGTGTTGGGGCTACGAGAATCGTGAGGCGGCGGTCCGCATACCGTCTGTTTATTGGAACCACGAGATGGCTTCATCTAATATAGAAGTGAAGTGCGTGGACGGCACCGCGAATCCATATCTCGCACTTGCCTGCATTATTGCCGCTGGTCTGGATGGTGTGAGGAAAAAACTGAAGCCACCAGCCCCGGTGTCGGTGGACCCTGCCGATTTGACGGACGATGAGCGTGCGGAACTCGGTATCGTCAGACTGCCCGACTCTCTGCATCAGGCGCTTGTAGAGCTGGAAGCGGATGTTTTTCTTATGAAAACTTTGGGTGAGGAACTGGCGAACGCTTACATAATTGTGAAGTCGTCAGAGGCTCAAGCATTTGAACTCGATTCCGATTTCGAACTGACTCATCACCGCATGCGGTACTAGGTAATTCTGAGTGCGGAACTAAAAGCGATGTGGTATACAAAGCGGTTTATTGTTAAATGAAGATTGATCTTACCAAAAGCGTCTTAATCGACAACCATGCGCATTCGCTGCTCAAGCGCCCCCTGGAGATCGATGTTATCGGATTTCGGCGAGCGTTTACAGAATCGAATTCGATGTCGATAATTCAGAACCATGTTCCAAACAGTTTGCACTACATGAATATGTTGGAGCAACTTCGTGAGATTGTTTCTTTCAATACCGAAGAAGAGTTAATAGAACTTCGTCAGAAGTCCACCACTGCTGCTCACGTCAATGAGCTCTGGGACGACGCTTCGATAGGTGCTTTGCTTGTTGATGACGGTTATTTGCAGCCGTCAATGATGCCGATTTCTGAATTATCGAAAGTGTGCGAGCGACCGGTCTATCGAATATTGCGGATTGAGACGTTGCTGGAAAAACTGTTCAACGAATCAAAAACGTTCAGCGAGTTAGAAGATGCACTCGATGCGCAGCTTCGCTCGCTCGACAGTTCCAGGGTGCGAGTCGTCGGACTTAAAACTGTAGCCGCGTACCGAGGCGGACTGCCATCAGATCCACACGCGCGAAGCGTATCTTCGAAGGCTGACTTCGATAGTATCAAAAAGTCCGTTGAGTTATCGAAGATTTCATTTCGCATGACGAAGCATCCGCTATATGAACAGCTTCTGCTTCAATCGTTTGAAATAGCTGGTCGGTTGAATCTTCCAATTCAAGTTCATACTGGAATCGGGGACACCGACCTGGTTCTGCATGAGTCAAATCCAACTGTCATGACTCCGATACTAAAGGATAAACGCTTCGCAGCATGCCGGTTCGTTTTTCTGCACTGCTATCCGTATCATAGGGAAGCTGCATATCTATGTTCAGTGTTTCCAAATTGTTATTTGGATTTGTCGCTCACTTCAATTTTAGTTTCCGCTGCTTTTAGAAATATTCTTTTTGAAACTATAGCCTCCGCGCCGACCAGCAAAATATTAGCTGGCACTGATGGTCACAGCATTCCAGAGATGCACTGGTATGGTGCTATCACTTTGAAAAACAATCTGAGTGCCGTTTTAAACCAGCTGGTTTCAGAAAATTATTTAAAAAGTGTTGATGCGCAAAGAGTTGCTGAAAATATTCTCTACGCAAACTGTCGAGAACTTTATCAGCTCGAAGGGCTTTTGTAGCTTCTATTTGGAATTGCACGCGTTGCAGCGCGACGCGATGACGCGGCTCAACGAATTGGCAGATTCGCGTTTAGAATCTTCTGAGCGGTTGGCGTCATCGGACGATCTGCCGTACTGGTAATCGGGGTGTTTCCTTTAATCATTGTTTCGACATGCTTGCCGATGTATTCACCTGCGCCATAAGCCCCTGATAGTCCGGCGCCAAGCGAGGTGATAATCCTTGTTTTGGGATGCTTCGACAGTAGTTTTAAAGAAGCAGCAGTACCAGATGCGGTGCCGGCTTCAAAACCAGCAACCTCGGTTGCCAATTTTCCGATTCTTCCGAAACCCGCAGCTGAACTATCTTGAAAGGCTCCGTAGACGTCAGTGACCATCAACATGCCACCAACGGCACCGGCTCCTTTAAGCCCACGCATCATAATGGATCCTGTTTTCGTTTCACCTGCTTTAAAGAATCTTCCTAATCTCGATCGGTGTTCAACATCGGGTTCATTGCGTAATTCTTTGTACTTCGATGTTAGATATCGAAAGGATGGGTCTTCAGCGAGTTCTGCAATCACTGGACCATTTATCCCGGCCTTTAAATCGAATGGACGAACCTTGCCGGTTTCTGGATCGATCAAATTGCGACCAAATGTTTCTTCTAGATAACTGTTGACCATTCTATTAACATTGGAATCCTGCACCGCCTTTGGTGCCAAAGGATTTCTTAGTGCTGAAGTAACCTGCGCATGATCTATCAGTATTTGTGCCCCTAGACTTCCATTTGACAGCGCGGTCTTTCTCGCTAAGGTGTTCGAATGTGGAGGCACCTTCAGCTCTTCAGTGATGTGAATCTCAGTAAGCATCGCCTTCGCTTCTCCAAGCAAATGGCGTTTTGCCATCGTCTCCGCATCAGCCGCCGGCGAATCAACGGAGTAACATAGAGAAGGCTTATGATGGCCAAGCTCGTGAGAAAAAGGATAGGACAGGGCACGTTTCACCGGAGATTGTCCTAGCAAGTAACCTGGCAACGCGAAACGCTCGCTGTACCATAATCGGCGGGAAAACTCGTTGTAAGAACCGCCGCTGCTCGAAAGGAGAGGTTCTTTGAGAATTTGCCAATCCTTGGCGACAAGGTCGTCCATCACATCGACAAGCTGCTTTGCCACCGGACTTTTCATTCGCTCCAGGCTCTTTCTCATCGTGTACTGGTCGACGTGCAACTGGTCCGTCACACCGAAATAGGCAACTCGAGCTGAGATTGCCGAAAGAGAGTGATCCAACATCGGGGCACTTCGAATTAAGGACTTAGTGGTGTCAAGCATGCCGTTTTTTGACGCGTCACGTTTAGACGAATCTTGCTCAGCGTTGAAATCGATCAAAACTGCAGAGGCATCATTATTCTTTGTTTTTTTTTCGGACAGTTCGACGTTATCCATTCTCAGTGCTCCTGGGATCGTAAACCAAGCATCTCAAATGATTGTGAAACTTTGGTACCCCACAACCTGACCGGGTTTGAGCGGTTGCGATCACACTAGTGGAATCACGCTGAAACTGGCCTTAACCCACGGTAAAGCACAGTTTTTTTGATGAGTTCAATCACTAAATTGATACCATTCGTCGGAAGGACTTCGCAATGGGCCCGTCTGTGGAAAACCACATGACGACTTGTTCCGGCTCTTCGTGCGGAGGGCAGAACCAGGTCTCTGCGAGCGTATCATGAAGCCAAATTCTATACTCCTCGTCTGCAGTGATTTAACCCGCCACTACCACTGGTGCCATCACTGCTCGAGCGTCCGCGCGAGAAAATGAATTTGTGCGGGCATCAAAACAGAAACCAGCGCCGTAATAGCGCTGGTTTCAAAATTATCCATTTAGTTCAGTCACCATCGGCACGATCATTTTGCCGACATCAACCGTTTTGTCCTCAGGTCAATTCAGCCATGATTTCATCAAGCGCCGATTTTGGCGGACGCAATTCGTTCTGACCGAGACTGGCGAGCGGTACGTCAACGAGATTGGCTAAAGAACTGTAATTCTGCTGCGATTCGTCGACGTAGAGCAAGCCGGTGAGCAACGTCCCATCTTTGTGCGATTGGTGGATTGCGCGGTCGGCGACGAAACGATCGGTTGGATCGTAGTCGTTGCCGATCTTCTTCAATCGCATGTGCGAGCCGTCATGCATTTGAACATCTTGCACTGTGCCCGGTTCGTAATCGACCGTGATTTGTTCGTAGAACGGGATGAATCCCAGTTCGTGAAGTGGTCGATCCATTTCTTTTGCGTATTTGTAGCTCTTTGTCGATCCATCGTGATTGTTGAAAGTCACGCATGGGCTGATTACATCAAGAAGTGCGGTGCCTTTGTGAGCGAGCGCGCCTTTGATCAAGGCAACCAGTTGTTTCGGATCGCCGGCGAATGAACGAGCGACGTAACCGCAACCCAGTTCAATAGCCAATCCGCAAAGGTCGATTGCGGTTTGACGGTTGACGGTACCATCTTTCAACGTGGAGCCGATGTCGGCGGTAGCTGAAAATTGTCCTTTCGTCAAACCATACACACCGTTGTTTTCAACGATGTACACCATAGGCACGTTGCGTCGGATCAAGTGACCGAACTGTCCAAGACCGATGCTGGCAGTGTCGCCATCGCCGCTGACACCGAGGGTGATCAGCTTGTGATTAGCCATGTGAGCGCCTGTTGCAACTGACGGCATACGTCCGTGTACCGAGTTGAAACCGTGAGCGCGACTCAAGAAATATGCAGGCGTTTTGCTCGAGCAACCGATGCCGCTGAACTTTGCTACCTGGTGCGGTTCGATTGATAATTCCCAAAACGCTTTGATGATTTGGCTGGTGATTGCGTCGTGTCCGCAACCATCGCAAAGTGTTGAAGGCGATCCTTTATAGTCCGCCAGAGTCAAACCAATTTTGTTGGTGACTGGTGCTTTAGGCGCTGGGGGTGTTGTTGATGAAACCATGATCTGCCATCTACCTCGCGTTCTTCTCTTGTTCCAAAATACCATTGACGACGAATTCGGCGTCGATCGGCATGCCGTTATAGTGGCGCACCGATTTCATTTTCGCGGTCAGATGCGGCATCTCCATGCGGAGAATGTCGAGCATTTGTCCATCGCGGTTTTGTTCGACGATATAAACTCTGTCGTGTGCATCGATGAATTGCTCGACTCCCTTGGTCAAAGGCAGGGCGCGAAGTCGGCAATAGCTGGTTGCGATTTTTTCGTTGGCGAGCATATCTCTAGTTTCGAGAATAGCCCAGTGAGTGGATCCAAAAGCGATGATGCCGATCTTCGCGTCGTTATTTTGATCGACTTCGATTTGCGGAATCAGTGCTTTTGCGTTATCGAATTTCTTCAGCAGACGATCCATCAGATACATGTAATCTTCAGGACGCTCACTGTAAGCGGCGTTCTTGTTGTGTCCGCTGCCGCGAACGAAGTAGCCGGCTTTAGGATGTTCGGTTCCAGGCAATGTTCTGTATGTCATGCCGTCGCCGTCGACATCGTCGTAACGCCCGAATCCACCCAATCTTTCAAGATCTTCTTTGGAAAGAACTTTGCCGCGATCAAAAGGTTTTTCAGGATAGATAAACGGATCAGACATCCACATATTCATTCCGAGGTCGAGATCGCTCAGTACAAACACTGGTGTTTGCAGGCGTTCGGCAAGATCGAAAGCTTCCATCGCCATCTCGTAGCATTCGCCGACTGAGTTCGGCAATAACACAACGTGTTTGGTATCACCGTGAGAAAGCAAGTAAGCCGAGAGCAAGTCAGCTTGCGAGGTGCGCGTAGGCAGACCGGTTGACGGTCCAACTCTTTGCACATCGAAGATCACAACCGGGATTTCCGTGAAATATGCGAAGCCGACAAATTCAGCCATCAAAGAAATTCCAGGTCCGGAAGTTGAAGTCATCGAACGCGATCCTGCCCAACCGGCTCCAATAGCCATTCCGACTGCAGCCAATTCGTCTTCGGCTTGAACAACCGCGTACGATTTTTTACCGGTTTCTTTATCGGTGCGAAATCTGTCGAGGTAATCGATCAACTCTTCGCAAAGACTCGATGAAGGAGTAATCGGATACCAGGTTACAACTGAGACTCCGGCGAACAAGCAACCGATAGCTGCTGCCTTGTTTCCTTCAACAATAATTTTGCCCTGGGTCAAATTCAGGCGTTCGACGCGATAAGGATCCGATTTTTTCAGATTCTCTTTCGCCCACTCGCGACCGATTTTGGCAGCATGGATGTTGAGGTCGATTGCTTTGGTTTTGCCTTCGAACTGTCGAGCGATCGCCGCATCGATTTCAACTTGATCGATTTCGAGAAGCTCGGCAACAACACCTACATAAATGATGTTTGTCAAAAGTTTTTTCAGTTTGACGTTGTCGGAAGCTTTGTTGGCAAGCTCGCCGAAGGGCACAAGATAGTGCTGCACGTCATCGCGAATCTTGTCGAGATTCAATTCGACGGGGCTTACGCAAACCGCGCCCGGTCTCAAAGCTTTGATGTCATCGACGGCTGTCTGAGGATTCATTGCGACTAAAATATCGACCTCTTTTTTCCGTGCAATGTAACCATCCTTGTTGACGCGGATGGTAAACCAGGTCGGCAAGCCCATGATGTTCGATGGAAAGAGGTTTTTGCCGCTTACTGGAATGCCCATTTGAAAAATTGATTTCAAGAGCACTGCGTTTGACGATTGGCTTCCTGAGCCATTTACCGTTGCTACGTGGATCGAGAAGTCATTGACGATGAGCTTCTTGTCCATGGTTTGGTCCTTACTATCTCTCGCTAGAGTATTCACGTTCATTACCTGGCGCTAGTTTGTTGCCGACTACGAGTTCAAATTTTATCGCGACACCCCTTTGAAATGCCGTTACTTTCCAATTTAGATAAGGTTCTTGAGTTTTTTTCGCAATATAAATGTCAAGCGGTTTGTAATCAAGCGGTGCAGGCACTTTTTGATGAGCAGCCAAACGGCAGCTCTGTTCGTGGGCAGCGAGGAGCTGATAGATAGTCTATTTGCAAGGATCGGCACAATGCTTGTAAAAGCAGTGCCTGTCGCGATGGCGACTGCAGGCTGATCTTATTGTTGAGGTTTAAACTAGAAATGTTTAACTTGGCAGCAGGCTCTAAGTTATAAGCGATTCCGGATCAATGGTCACATCGATTAGACATGGTCCGGGCTCCGCGAACAGCCGGTTGAGCGCCGGTTCCAATTCGCTGAATAGTTGAACCTGTAGCGCCGGAACGTCCATTGATGCGGCTAGACGTGTAAACGACATCTCTGGTCTGGTGATTTCAAAACGCGGAGGTCTGCGTGTTGGCGCCGATGGCAGCATGTTGAGACGAGCCCTTCCCAGCGTGTTGGCGATTACGAATTTTGTGTTGAGTCCGTAATGCCGGGCTGTCCAAAGCATTTGGGGATAGCCGAGAAAAGATTCGTCACCGGTCAGACAAATAATCGGAATGTCAAAACCAGCAAACTGTATTCCGCAACTGGCTCCGGCTGCAAAGCCGTTGACACCGCTGTTGCTTGAAAAGAACGAAGAACCGCTCTCCAGGCTGAGAATGTCGAAAGGCATTGTGCCGGCGCTCACCACATCGGTTACTACGACCGACTTGGCAGGGCGTATGCCTTCCAGCATTCGCAGCAGCCAGAACAAATTCGTCGGTTTGGAAGGATTAGGGTACAGCAGCGATTCTTCAGAACGATGGCGCGCTTCGGCGATCGCCTGAACAACGGTACGCGAGCGGGTTTTGGCTTTCATGAGCCAATCGTTGTCCACGGCCAGCTGCAGTTCAGTTCTAATTCTAGAAAGAGTTTCGGAGATGTCCGCCTGCGTAGCCAGTGTGGATCTGAATGTCATTCCAGCCAGACGGCCATCCATATTGATCTGTATGACGGTGCCGGTGTCAGGCACCATGGACGGACCTTCACTTCGATTCGGCAAGCGGTTTTGCACGCCGAGCAACAAAATCAAATCGTGCTCTTTCAGCTTGTTGTGCGCCGCATCGACATCTTGAGGCAAGACGCCCGCGAAGTGCGGATGGCGATTGGGAAAGTTGACGCCGATAGGCGATGCTTCGGAAAAAACGCGGCAACCGAGGACTTCGGAGATCATTACTGTGTCACGTCTGGCGCGGTATTGTGAAACTTCGTTGCCGGCGATGATCACTGGATTTTCGCTGCGAACGATGTGCCCGACCACTTTGCTGACAAAGTTTTGATCGGCAGAACCAAGCGGACTGGTCAGAGGTGGTCTAAGCACCTGGCTCTTGGCGGTCGAAAGCAGAAGATTGATCGGGATGGACAAAACCACTGGACCTTTTGGTGGCGATAGCGCCTCATGGAACGCGCGTCTCATCAACCTGCCGATTTCTCTGGCGGTGCGAGCCTCGGCTACCCATTTCGTGATTGGTCGGACTGTGAGCTGATGATCGACCGTCAGTGGCGGATCGTCGTTGATGATGTGCGAATCTTCCTGGTCCGCCAAAATCACTACAGGCGTCTGAGACCGGTAGGCCGCGTAGATTGCCGGAACCGCGTTGAGCAGGTGACCGCTCGAAATATTGACGACCCCGCACAGCGACGTTGCTTGCGCGTAACCGGACGCCATGAAAACGGCGGAAGCCTCATGGAGAGAGCCGACAAACGATAAGGCCTCGCCGCCTTCTTTTCCTCGGAGCGCCATAACGCTTGCCGTGATTGGCGAATCAGACGATGCCACCGAGCCGAACAGATATCGAACACCTTCAACACGGAGCTGATCGAGGACCTGGTGAACAGTTAGAGATTTGCGCTGTGTTGTTGTCATAGTTTCTTTTTTAATAAAATGTCGACTTATGCTGACGGTCTAGCTACGACATACCTCATGTACGACAGACTAAACCGTTATATGCAAATGGTGATCGTGCGTCCGGTAATTTTGGTGCCTTTGCATGGCAGATCGATCGAAACCGTGGCTGATCGATCAGTCATCAAAAAATCGACTAAAGGTGATCGAGTTCGAGAATCGGCGACGGACAAATCGTCAACCAATCTTCGAGTTCTTCTTTGAAGGGCAATATCATTGCTCGCCCTTTTTGTTTTTCCGCGAAACCGAGACTGTCGCAGCTCTCTTTAATGGTATCGTCAATAGTGGCGAGCTGATTGAGCGAAAAACCTGGTTGCAGGTCAGTTAAAACCGCTTCCCATCCAGATATTCGAATCGCATCTAGATCTTGAGTGCGCGCGATCACGCCTTTCCAGAGCAGGCGTCGCGTGTTCTCGTCGCCGATCAGTTCAAGTATGCGCACCACTCTGCCACCATACTCGATTATGGCGTAGCCGGAGACGTGTTTGTCTTCAATGGATAGTAATTCTAAACGAGGCCATGAAAGTCCCGAATTTTTTGCGAGATAGTTCTCGCGCGTTATTTTGAAGTGGAAATATAATCGTGAACGTTCAACGCCGTAAGGTTGTTTTCTAAGCCATCGCCCGTAGTGCCTGGTGATGAAGTCGATTTGATCGTCATCCGTCGTCAGGTGCCTGCATTGAACGACGATGTCGCCTTCCACAACAAAACCAGTCGCCCAATCCGCAGGACCGGTGTGACCGTGCTCTGCCGTCGCGAGCATAGCGCCCACGCTGACGTTGGTGTCACCGGGAAGAGTGAGGGTGTTTACGACGGGTTGTCCTGGGATTTGCATGTCCAAGTTTGTTGGAGTGCTGATGGACTTTTGTTGTTCATCAAGCGCGGTGCTTGTCTTCTCATCAGCCGTGGTATTTGTTTGTTGATTACCCGAAGAAGACTGTTCATTAGTGGTGATACCAGCCTGCGCATCAGTCTCCGCACCAGTCTGTGCATCAGTCGCGGTACCAGCTGCGGTGCCACCACCCGGTTCGAACTGACTCGCCGCCGATTGACCATTAGAATCGGACTTTTTCTGTTTCAGACTCAGAACGAATTTTTCGTTGTTGAGATCGAAGAATCCAAAGCTTGCATAAAATTCCGGAGCAATATCAGAAAATAAAATCGTTCCATGACAACCGTCGTACCAAGCTTTATCCAGAGCCAATTTAATCAAATCGGTCGCATATCCATGCCCGCGCAAATCTTTTCGCGTGTATATGGCGCCAAAACCTGCAAATTTCAGGGTTTTGCCGCGATAATTGAAATTCAGTTTGTAGTATTTTAAGCTGGCGGCGGGCGTTTTCGATTTTTTCTTATCGCGTACAATCAGGTACTGATAGTTCCAACGGCACCACGGGTGCTGCATTTGCTTCAAAACGAAATCTCTATAACATTCGCGAGTCAAACCGGGCGACCAGATCTCGTAGGTTTCCTTTAAAACGCGTTGGATTTCGCACCATTCAGCAATTTCGAGTTTTTTCGCCATTTGATTCGCTTATGCTGTGATGACATTTCGACGGGATAATTTTTGAAAGTAGTTTAGAATACGCGACGGCTGTTTCTCTTGGAATCGCCTGACAATTGAGTAACGTCACAGGACTAAGATGGTGCGCAACCGATGCCGGCAAATTTATATGATTCACGAGAACTGACAGCCTATCGCGGTCACATTATCTCGCCTGTGCAAGAGCAGGAACTCAAGGACATTCGAGATGGCGTTCTAATTGTAGACGATCGCGGAATCATTGTTTTTTGCGGTGCATGGTCTGAGTTTGAAAAAAACAAAAATTCGCTCAAGCACATTCATAACTACGGCGATAAAGTTATTATGCCGGGTCTGATCGACATGCACCTGCACCTGCCTCAGGTGACGGTCACCGGGAAGTCGGGCGAGCATTTGATGAAATGGCTGGAACGCTTTGTCTTTCCATCGGAAGCACGCTGTGCCGATCCGCAATATGCGTTGAGAATTGCCAACTGGTTTTTCGACGAGATGGTGCGCAACGGCACCACCCTCGGTGTGGTGTTCAGCACGATTCATAAAGAGGCTACTGATGTTGCATTTGAAGTGGCTTCCAGAAAGGGTTGCCGTGCCATCATGGGCAAAGTGCTTATGAACGCAAATGCGCCAGATTTCCTCACAGAAGATCTGGCTAGCAGTTTGAGCGGCTCTGAAGAACTCTGTCAAAAATGGCATGGCCATGATAACGGCAGATTGCTTTACGCGTACACTCCACGATTTGCGGTCACATCGACCAGCGAGTTGCTTACTGAAGTCGGTAAATTGTGGCGTGCAAAACCCGGCACTTATATGCATACACATCTTTCCGAGTCGCTGGAAGAAGTCGAGTTCGTCAAAGAACTGTTTCCAAAATCACCGACCTATGTTGACGTTTATCACGATCACGGCCTTCTGGGTCACAACAGCATCATGGCGCACGCCATTCACTTGAGCGATTCCGACCTCGATATTTTGAAGGAAACTGATTCATCGCTTGCCCATTGTCCGAGTTCCAACTTCTTTCTAAAGAGCGGTGTCTTTGGATATCGCAGAGTGGAATCCAAAGGTGTTCGTTTTGGTATTGGGTCAGATGTTGCTGCAGGACCGCAGATGTCGTTGTTTTGCGTGATGAAAGACGCAAACTATATGCAGCCCGATCAGTGGTTATATCCGACGGAGCTTTTATATCGTGCCACTCTCGGTGGTGCTAAAGCGCTCGCGCTCGAAGACAAGATCGGCAGCCTGGATGAAGGCAAAGAAGCAGATTTTGTCGTTGTTGACCCGACACACAGAACCGGCATCATCGACGACATATTGAGCAAGCCTACTGACGAGATTCTTTCAGCGCTGGTTTTCCTGGGTGACGATCGTGTTGTCGAGTCGACTTTCGTGCGCGGTAAAGAGATCTTCAATTACGAGAGCGCTAAAGAATTGAGTCAATCGCGCCGTTAAATCGAAACGCGTGTTGCAATCGTTCAATCACACCTGCAATCGGGTTGCAGTTGCGCAATCGTACCTGCAGTTACGATGGACATTATGTCTATAAATCCGACCTTGCAAATTGTAACCGTCGGGCAATGAGGGCGCGTCCTTGAGAACTTTTGTTAACCGCACTACGGCTCCTATCGCGGTTAACACGTGAAAACTATTAGAGATGAGTGATTGGCATATACGCGCGTCCTCGTTTTTTGTTAGGATCATTTTTTCTTCGAAACAGGGCGGATGAGCAGATGGTTACTTCCGAAAAAACTGAGACGGGACCAAAAATCACTGAGATATACAGCGAAGAAAAAATCGCTGCGCGTATCAAAGAACTCGGTAAAACCATTAGCCAAGATTACAAAGACCTGGAAAGCCCAGTCGTCATCGGCGTCATGAAAGGCGCGTTTTGTTTCCTCGCTGACCTTGTGCGTAACATCAAAACCAACGATCCGTTGCAAATGGAATTCGTTCGTTTATCGAGCTATGGCAGTGCCACCGAAAGCTCCGGCACAGTTCAAACTCCATATCTCGAACTTCCAAATATTTCCAACCGTCACATCCTTGTCATCGAAGACATCGTCGATTCAGGCAGAACAGCTAAGTTTTTCCTCGAATATCTCGAGGGACAGTTTCATCCCAAGAGTTTAAAAATTGCGTGCTTCCTTGATAAACCATCAAGACGTGTAGTCGAAGTCAAACCCGATTACATCGGTTTCACCATTAACGATTTGTTCGTCGTTGGATATGGATTGGATTACGATGAGAAATATAGAGAGCTGCCTTTCCTTGGCGAGCTGGACCTGGGCGGCTAACAGGTTGGCGTTTTCAAACTGCGACTTCTGAAAACTTGTTGTAAGGTCATCAAAGTCCCGAGTCGCTTTATTTTGTCGCCTGACAGGGTACACTTAAGTAGTCACTTGTTCGCTCGGTTTCTTTGACCCAGTCCATTTACCCAGGACCATTCAAAAGTTACGTATGCGCAAATCATCCGGACACAGTCTTTTAGAGCTTGGATTTGCCGTACTTCTGCTCGTTTTTATGGCTCTGCTAAGTACCAACGTGTACATTTTGTTCGTTGGTAAATCGTACAACGAGCGCGTCTGCAGAGAGTCGAGCGCGTTGGCCGCGCGGGCTGCGCTTGAGGGTAAACCGACAGAATCTGTTCAAAGAGCAGCTAAATCCGGCATGGATAGCTGTGGTTATGGTGGCGTGTTCATAGGACATCCGCAATTCACGGCGTTTCAAGATGACATCACAACCGACGTTCGCGTTTTGAAGTTGCAGACGCAGACGCTAGTGGCGGTGCCTACGCCATTCCTTCTGGTCGGAATGAAACCCGATTCGAAAAATAAAGTGGTCTACACTTCGACTTACACTTACCAGATCAAAAATCCGAAGAAAGCACAGTCGGATGATTCTGACGATTGATTCTCGACTGGTCAGATTTGTATCAAATAAAGTGATGCTGACGTGATTTGCATCAGCGAAGCACCACTCGTCCAGGAGTCGCTCCGGTGTGCGTACCTTCGCTGATCACCTGCTGGCCGTTTACAAAAACGTGTTCAACTCCGACCGAATATTGATGCGGATTTTCGAAGGTGGCGCAGTCTGCAATTTTGTCGGGATCGAAAGCCACGACATCGGCGAAGCATCCTTTGAGCAAGGCACCACGGTTGGTGATACCCAGGTTAGACGCGGGCAGCGTGGTCAGTCTGCGAACGGCTTCCTGCAAACTCATAACCTTTTTTTCTCGCACGTAGTGTCCCAGCAAACGTGCCACGTTACCGTAGGCGCGTGGGTGCGTGCTGGAATTCAGGAACACGCCTTCAGTTGACATTGAGGAACCATCGGAACCTACGCTTATCCACGGTTTAGCGAGCTGCTTTTTGATGTTGTCTTCCGACATCCAGAAGTAAACTGTTTCCACGCGGCTTTCGTCTTGCACCACCATCTCAATTGCGGTTTCCTCCGGCGATTTGCCGAGCAAACTCGCGACTTGAGCTAATGTCATTCCGGTGAATTGTTTCAGTTTTTTGAAACCGACCATCAGCACGCCTTCCGGTCCTGCATGCAGATAACCATTTTCCCACTTGTTTGATGGCGTCGACATCTCAGCAATCACACGTGCGCGAATTTCTGGTTGTTTCAAACGCTCGATCCATTTTCGCAAACCACCTTCCTGGACCCATGGTGGCATCGAAACGTCTAAGCCGGTTTGGGCTGCTGCGTACATATACATGTTCGCACTTACCGGTAAACCATCAAGTTGAGCGCTCTCGAGTTTTTCAATAGCGTGATCCATCTTGTGCCAGTTGCCTCGACCGGCGGCTTTTAAGTGATAGATTTCGGAACGTGCGCCTGACTGTTTTGCGATCGTCAAAAACTCATCAATTGCCTCGAGAAACGCATCACCTTCACTTCTTAAATGCGAAGTATACATGCCACCATATTCGGCGGCGACCTCAGCCAGAGCGATCAATTCTTCCGTTTTCGCGTAAAACGCAGGCGCGTAGATCAGCGCTGACGCCACACCGAATGCACCGTCTTGCATTGCCTCATGGGTGAGGCGGCGCATGGTTTCCAGTTGGTCTGACGATGGCGTGACGTCATCGCGACCCAAAACATTGACTCGAATGGTGGTGGCACCGACGAACGACGCGATGTTCGGAGAAACTCCTTTGTTCGCGAGAAATTCCAGATACTCTCGAAGGGTGGACCAGGTGATATCGTATTTGATGTCGCCCTGATTCTCGAGCCGTTCTTTTTTCATCCGATCGTTCCACGGACCCATGGAACTTCCTTCGCCCATGACTTCCAATGTGACGCCCTGGCAGATATCCCCTTGCGAACGTCCGTCGGCGATCAGGCTTTCGTTTGCCCAACTGAGCATGTTGATGAAACCGGGAGCTACTGCCAGTCCGGAGACATCGATTTCATTCGCGGCACGTTCTTGAATCGAAGGCGCGACTAAGGCAATCCGGTCGTCTCTGATGGCAACATCACCAATAAACGGGTCTCCACCACTGCCATCATATATGGTGCCACCCCGCAAGATAATGTCACTTCCTGTGCCCAATCACGACTCCCTTCCGATGTGAACGCCGATGCAAACGATTCGACCTCGGACCGCGATTATAGGTTTGAGGAATCTGGCGATGTTGGTGTTGTCGATCGGTCTGAATTGGTCGGAGGTGTTGATTTATCTTCGGTTTCAGCGGATGTCGAAGAAGTTCCAGTTGATGAATACTGCACCGCTGGTGGTGAGGAATTCTGTGTCGACGGACCTGGTGGTGCGGAACCTGGTGTCTCGGAACCTGGTGTCGCCGAACCTGAGGTCGACGGACTTGATGAAGGTGGACTTGATGTAGATGGATTCTCGGTCTTAATAGTTGTCGTCGTCGTCGTCGTCGTCGGTGGAACCGCAGTATTCGCGCTCGGTTTGAACGCTGGTATCGTCACCGTTGAGTGCGTCGTCACCCCGCTGGGTGCATTCGTGCTGGATGCTGGCGAACCAGATGCCGGCGCACCACCCTGAGCCATCAACGCTTCAGCTCGTTTCTTCTGCAATGCGGCCGCGGCTTTTAGTTTATCCATATTCGTGCTGGTCGATTGCATGCTTAGCACGTAATCGAAATCTGCAAAACTTTCTTTCCATCTGCCTAAACCGGCAAGAGCTCTGCCTCTGTCGATGTACACCGTAACCATCGATAGCGATGACGGCCTTGGTAAGGTAATTGCCATGTTCAAATCTCGGAGCGACTCTTTGTATCGAGTCAAATGCAAATAAGCGGTGCCACGATTCTGATAGGCGGCGGCCATTTTCGGTTGCATCTTAATCGCGGCGTCGTAGCAGGGAATCGCTCTGTCGTGATAACCCAACCTCTGTAAACAGAGACCTTTGTTGACGTAAGGATCTGCAAAACCCTTCCGACCATAGGCGATAGCTTTGTCAAACCATTTAATTGCTTCTCTGAGGTTGCCCATCGAAACGTATGCCGAGCCGTTGTTGTAATCTTCGAGTGGTCCGGCAAGCGCTGGAGTCGCGAAAAATATCGATGACGCCACAGTCACTGCCAGCGCTAACTCACTCGGTTTAATTAATCGCATTTCCACTCTGTTCCTTGGTCGGATTTGAAAGTGTGGTCAACTCACCATTGAGGTCATAGAGTTCAATTTTCCCGAATTGTTCTAAACCTGGTTTGATTTTCTTTGCGTCACCAACTACCGCGATAACAAGATCTTTCGATTGAATCACCTTTTTAGCAACTCGCTGAACATCATCCGCGGTGACAGCCATATATTTGTCCGTATACGACTCGAGATATTTGTCATCCATGTCGTAGAGCCCAACTTCCAAAAGACGCTGTGCTAAACCGCTTTGAGTTTCCAATCCCAATTGGAATTGTCCAACAAGATATTTTTTCGCATCGTCGAGTTCCTCTTTCGTTACTGATGAATCACGAATGCGATCCAGTTCTGAGAGAAACTCTTTGATGGCAGGCTCTGTGACTTCAGTTCTTACACTCGCGCCTGCCGAGAAAACGTCGGGATAGATGCGCGCGCTCATCGAACTATAGGCACCATAGGTGTAACCTTTCTGCTCGCGGATGTTGAGAAACAATCTTGAATTAGCGCTGCCACCAAGAATTTGATTCATCACTTTGACAGCGAAGTAGTCAGGATCTTTCTTCTTAATTCCTAGATTTCCAAGGACGACTGCGGATTGTGCTGAGTCCGGTCGATCGACAAGATAGACTCGACGGTTAGTTTGTTGTGCCACCGTCGGCTGTTCCTTGCTTTTTCGTTCACCGGCAGCCCAGGAGCCGAAGGACGTCTTTATCAGTTCTTCCATTTTTTTATCATCGAAGTCGCCAAGAACGATTATCAGGGAGTCATTCGGCAAATAATTGGCGGCGTGGAATTTTTGCAAATCACTTTGCGTGATCGAGTTGATCATGTCTGGTTTTGGAGCCAAGGCACCATACGGATGCTCACCGAATACTACTTTGCGAAAACGTTCATCCAGCAGAAAATCGGAATCGCTTCGCTTAATCGCCAGGGATTGAATCCAATTGGCCTTAGCCAATTTCAGCTCGTTTTCCGGAAACGATGGACGCAGAAAGACGTCTGCCATCAAGGGAAATAATCGATCAGTATAGTTCGAAAGGCACGAACCACTCATGATCGTGAAATCGTAGTCAGAAATTGCGCTGAGTGAGCCGCCAATGAAATCGATCTCTTCGGAGATTTGTTTGCTGCTTTTGTCTTTGGTGCCTTCTTCGAGCAGCCCTGCCGTCAGTTCGGCCAGCCCTGATTTATCGTTGGTATTGGCGATCGTTCCGGTTTTCATGCCGAGAATTACAGTGATGTATGGATATCTATGATCCTCGACAAACTGCACTTTCAAACCATTGTCGAGTTTGTACGATTTCACTGCCGCCAGTTTGAAATCTTGTGGTGGTGGAAGTTTCGGTTTCGTTGCCCGCCACGATTCATCAGTGTTTGATGCCGGTCCGGATTCTGCAATCAGAGTGCTGGCAATCGCCGGTGCAGAGCACAGCGAGGCTGCTGTGATCGTCGTCAGTGCCACCATAAGTGAAACCAAACGATTGACTGACATGGCACCGCCGCTGGTTTTACTTCTTACTGTCCTGGATTGAATTAAGTTGTTTGCATTTTCCATCATTGTCTTTTCTTGTTTCATTTTCCAATCTTCTTTTATTAGGACGTCTCATTAAAACTGTTGGTTTAGTTGCTCGCGATAGCATAGATGAATGCTCGGCAACTCGCTTCTCACCTAGCGCTCCGCCCGATTCCCCTGCGCTTCTTACCCGCTGGCCTTCGGCTTGGCCGGGACGACATCAGATATGGTGATGCCCTCTTCTGTGAAAATCTTCTTCGCCACTCTTTGAACGTCGTCTGCGGTGACGTTCAGATAAGCCTCGACGTCCTGATCGCAAAGCGAAGGGTCACCGTAGAAACAAGCATAGCGAGCCAGGATTTGCGCTCTTGTCAGACTGCGTTGCAACGACGAGCCGCTCGAGGATGAATAAAGCGATTGCAAAATTTGGTTTTTAACTTTAGCCAGTTCCATTGCAGGAACTTGGCCGTCTTTGAGTTTTGCAATTTCTTCGAGAATTACTTTTCTTATGGAAGTCGCTTCCACACCTGGTTTCTGAACTACGAAGAGATCGAATTCGGAGGGGCCTCTGCGTTCTTCATAACTGCTTTGTATTTTCAGGGCGATTTGTTCTTCTTTGACCAGTCGCTGGTAAAGACGAGATGAACCGCCGCCAGCCAAAATACTTTCGATGATGTTTAAAACATAAGCGTCAGGATCTCGGCGTTGCGGCGCTTTCCATGCCATCCAAAATGCTGGAGCTTTGGCGTGAATGTCTTCCGTTTTTAAATATCTCGGCTTTTCGATTTTAGGTTCTGAAACATCCGGACGAGCCGGCAGTGGTTTTTTCGGAATAGAACCAAAATATTTTTTCGCGAAACCCTCTATCTCATCCGCTTTTACATCGCCAACTACGGCGATGACCGCGTTGTTTGGAATATAGTAAGTGTCAAAAAAATTCTTGACGTCGGCTACCGACGCATTTTCGAGATCTTCCGTGTAGCCGATCACCGGATGTTGATTGGCCCAGTTATCGAAAATCAGTTCTTCTGTTTTTAACGCAGCCGGCATGTAGGGCTGATTATCAACCCGTCCCCGTTTTTCTTCTTTAACGGTTTCTTGCTGATTCTTGAAATTCTCAGGCGTCACTTTCAACGAACGCATGCGATCTGATTCGAGCCAAAACGAAAGCTCGATGTTGTTGCTCGGCAGCTTTTCGAAGTAGTCTGTAAAATCGGCATGGGTAGAGGCATTGAGCTGACCGCCTGCCGCCTGCACGTGTTTAAAAAAATCGCCTTTGGGAACGTTGGCTGATCCTTCAAACATCATGTGTTCAAACAAATGAGCAAAGCCGGATTTACCTTTTTGCTCGTCGCGTGAGCCGACATCGTAGATCATCACATATGATGCAACCGGAACCGAATGGTCTTCCGAAACGATGACTCTGAGCCCGTTGTCCAGAGTGAAGTCTCTGGTGATTGGAATGACAGGTTTCTTGATTTGCAGCGTTGGTCTGCCGGTCGAGGTGCCGTCATTTTTGGCTGGTTCTGATCGAACAGGTGCCGCGACTGACAAGCACAGGGTGAGCGCGAGCAGCACGCCGTTGCGAATCAAGCTAGTCATCTTCATCCTCATCATCGGTTAGTAATACAGTTGACCAAAAAATTGCCACGATGAGAACACACATGAACGCGGCGCCAATTGCCAGTTTGTCCGGCAAGCCAAAACGCTTCACGGCGAGATAAGTGCTGAGCGCAAGGCACAGACCCAGTATCGCCACCATATGATTAATTCTGATCCGTGGAAAGCGCAAAGTTTAACCCATTGCCGGCATGGACAAGAGCAATTATCGCACGACCGATTGTTGTGTGCGAATTCAATAATATGGGTGATCAGCCGCAGCAGAACGAAACTCATTCAACTGCTGTGCAGGTGAAGGGCAGATGGTCTGACGTTCCAGTGGACGATGGTTTGGAGCCGACAAAAAGTCGCGGTTCCAACACCATCGCCAGCGAAACTAGATTCGAGCGCCGACCAGGGATGTGCCGCACGAACATTTCGTGCCGCGCGCCGGAGTCGTCTCGATTAGCTTGTTCAGCAGGTTGACCAATTTCTCGTTGTTTTCAGTGAAAACTTTGACCACTTCGGCATGTGATACCGGTTCGACGTTGCCCATCAAACCACTGTCGTAGTCAGTGATTAGCGAGATGTTGACCACACAAAGTTCTTGTTCTTTGGCTAGATGAACTTCCGGATACTGAGTCATATTGATCACTTCCCAGCCGGCAGAAGTGAACCATTTAGATTCTGATTTCGACGAGAAGCGCGGTCCTTGTATAACTACGACGGTTCCTTTGTCGTGCATTTTGATACCGGCAGCTTCGCCAGCCTTGACTGCAAGCGCTCGTAGCTCAGGGCAATATGGTTCGGCAGACGAAACGTGAGTGGTGATCGGACCATCGTAAAACGTGTCCTTTCGTCCTGACGTGCGATCGACAAACTGGTCGCAAACCACGAATTCGCCTGGTTTGACGTCTTTTTGCAAACTGCCGGCAGCGCATGGTGTAATCAAACGTGTGACGCCGAGCGACTTCATCGCCCACACGTTAGCGCGGTAATTGATCATGTGAGGAGGCAGAGTGTGACTAGAGCCGTGTCTTGGCATGAAGGCCACCGACTTGCCGGCTAACTTTCCGATCGCAACTTTGTCGCTAGGCGCACCGTAAGGGGTTTCTATCACATGCTCTTCGAACTGGTCGAGCAATTTATAGAAGCCCGAGCCGCCAAATACGCCAATTTCTGCAGTAGGTTTTTCAGCCACGATCGTCTCCACCGTACCTATTAATATGTAATTACGCCACTTCTGATCGACTGTTTTGAAACTTTCCGAATCAACATCGAAAGGTTTGTCGATTACACAGAACGCAGACTGTCACCCGGAAAACACAGGGGAAAACCACATGGCAACTGCGTCATTTTTGAGTACACTTATGTTAGCACCATGTTACTAGGAGACCCGAATTGGACCTTGCGTCCAGATACCTCAAACGCCGACTCTGTCCTTCCGGAGCCGTATTTTGCAGTATCGTAACGGCGTAAAGGTAGGCTGGTCCAGCGTTTGTGGTTTTGCCTCTCTTTTGAGATTGGCTAGAACCGCTGCCCGTAAGCCATACACCTGCTTAAAAGTTTCGCGAAAAGGGAATAACGCACTAGTTACCCCATTTTGCCGAAATCAGGGAGGCGAATAGTTCGTTCAGAAACGTGGCCGACATTACCGAAAAGCAGATGAGACCTGGTTTTTCCGTATTGCCCCTGTGCTAATTGCACCGAGTGTCGGCGCTCAAGGCTCGTTAATAAACCGAGTTGTCTTAAGGGAGTCGTGATGTAACAAATGATAGGGAAGCTCTTATTCGGACTGGCACTTATTATCTGCGTTAGTCTTGGAGGTTCTGAATTTACGTACGGACAGACCAGTTACCTGGCCTCAGTGCCGGGCAATGGGCATAAACTGGCTCAGCGACCGTACATGAGTCCATTCAGTGATCCTGAAAAGGTCTATGAACGCGTGTGGGACCTGATTAATGACGATTATTATGAAGGCACCTTCAACGGTCAGGACTGGAAACGTTGGAAACACAAATATGATGGCAAGTTGAAAAACTCTGATGATGCCCACAAGGCTATAGAGACGATGCTCGCCAGTCTGGGAGATCGCTACACGAGATTTCTCGACACTGATGCCTTTGCTGATGAACGATCACAGATCGATGCGCAAATATGCGGAATCGGTGTGCAAATCGGAACCAATAAAGAACGCAAGATCATAATCATCATGCCGATCGAGGATACTCCGGCATGGAAAGCCGGTGTTAAAGCCGGAGATCAGCTCGTCGAGATCGACAATAAAGCGACTGAAGGATACACCGTGGATGATGCCGCGAAAAAAATTCGTGGTTTGATCAACACTGATGTCGCCCTGACCGTGGTTCGTCAAGCCGCTGGCAAAGAGCCGCAACGTCTTGTTCTGCATATCACGCGCGCCGAGATTCCTCTCAAGGCAGTTCAAACAACTCAGATGCTGAACAACGATATCGGGTACATCCGCTTGTCGAGCTTCATCTCTCAAAAAGCAGATCGCGAAGTTGCAGAATCACTGGCAAAAATGCCGTCGGCTAAAGCGATCATCCTGGACCTTCGGGACAATCCCGGAGGATTGCTCAACAACGCAATCAATATCTCCAACATGTTCTTGAAGCACGGAGTAGTGGTATCAACTGTCGATCGTGATGGATACAAGAAATCCGAAACATCGACCGGTCATCCACTTTGCGATCTTCCGGTTGCGATTTTGATAAACAAGGGCAGTGCATCTGCCTCTGAAATCACCAGTGGTGCTTTGAAGGATAATGGACGCGCGATGCTGGTCGGAGAGAAAACCTTCGGCAAGGGACTCGTGCAGGGAATTAATCGTCTTGAAGATGGCAGTGGTGTCAACATCACCATCGCTCGCTACTTGACTCCTAATGATACCGATATCAACAAGAAAGGTATCAATCCTGATCTGGAAGTGAAACTGCTTGCTAAGGATCTGGAAGCACACAAAGGACCGTGGTGGCTGGATCCGGATGGACCGAGTGTTGAACGAAGACCTGAAGATTTGAAAGATATTCAGCTCAAAAAAGCGTTCGACGCTCTCAAGGAAAATCTAGAAAAGAGCCACTCGGTGGCAATGACTCGAAGCGCGAAGTAAAACTTCGATCTCGAATTATCGGAAATATGACCAATTAAAGAGGGCGGCTTTCGGGTCGTCCTCTTTGCATTTAAGTGGTGTCGTATCTGATACTGCTTAAATGGCACGACTGAAACACCTCACCGGCACTCGATTTGCGATCTGTTTTAACTGTCCGCTCCACCCGTGGTATCGCTAAATTGGTACCGCCTACGGTGTTGATAAGGAAAAAATTCTCGCCCAATTGTAAGCTTATGTTGTATAGTGTCGCCATGAGTATGAGCAATAATCCTATGTCATTCGGTGACAATCTGGAAGTCTTTCGAGATTCCGGGCTCAGCAGTCTCAAGTCGATTCGCCAGACAAAAACCAAAGATGGACTGCATACCGGAGTTTGTATCGTCGGCTGCGAATCAAGTTGTGGCAAAACAGTTTTGATGTCCGGACTTGCTGGTGTGCTCGGTGATTACAGCGGCAAGGTTCGTGCCGTTAAGCCGTTAACGTATGCGCGTCTCGAGCGCAGTGCGCCCGAGTATTCATTTATCAGCAGTATCACAAGAACGATAGTTGATTACCCTGCCGTTCACTTGTCATTCCCGCCGACGCTGACACAGTCGGAGTGGGACCAAATCATCGTGACTGCCACCGCTGGTGATGCGGTCACCTTTGTTGAATTACCGACGACAGTGGCAACGCCTTTAAGTTTTGAAAAAGACGCTTCAAATAAATTGACTCATGAATGGTGGACGACAACTGATTTGATCAGGTCGTTAAACTATCCTGTCATTCTGGTGGCAAAGCATGCCACCAATGCTCTGGAAAAACTAACCACGTCGTTGAACTACTTGCAGTCAGGCGGCATTGATGTGTTGGCTCTGGCAACTGTCGAAACGAACTTGATGGAAGCGCAACTGATGGATCGCTACATCTCTAAAGATGATTTCGAACTATTTTTGATCACAGGCACCGGAATCCCCTACCTGGGCTGTTTACGATATAGTCCATCGATTAGTGTTCCGCAGGTCAGTCAAGGTAATTTGAAGCGAACAATCGAGGAATGCCTCGATCTTCTCGTGTTGCGTCGCTCTTTAGCGTTGCCCGTAACAAGGCAATTTTAAGTAACGCAAGTGGTGTTGCAGATGGTGCCTAAAACGCTTGTTCGGGTTATTCTTCTTCGATTTTCAAGTTTGTTTTTAACTTGCGCAGCCTTATTTTTTGCGCGCTGTCTAAACGCCCTTCCGGGACGCGAATTGTGAAAAAATTAGGATTTTTGACAAATGCCTCTAAGGTCTGAAAAGAATAGTTGGTATCGCCAAAATTAATTCTCCTCAGTGTTTTGCTCTTCGTCAACAAGCGCAAACTCTCGTCGGTGAACTTAGATTTTCGAATATCCAGGTCATTGATGTTCGTTAATTTTGCAATTGTCTAAAAATTGCCGGGAGTCAAAATTACCTCTCTCAGCGCCAGGTAATTTAACTGCTTGGATTTTGCCAGTGCCTTGAGAATCGGTGTGCAATTCATATTCACTTCAGCGATTGCCAACCCTCTTAATTTAGTCAGCACGCCGCTTTCAATCAGAGTAGTTTTCGAAAAATGAGCAAGGGCGAGTGTCAGGCGTTCGAGTTTTGGTAACGTATTTAATCCACGTACGTATGAATCATCTAATTCACTGCCATAAATAGACAACTCCTCTAATTTTTTCCACCTCCGCAACGTCTCGATGGCTGGAGGTGATGGTGTATTTTTTATGGTCAGATGATTGATTGCTTCATCATCAAATCTTCTATAAAACTGAGGATAACGACTCAACACATTGCCGGCCACAAAATGAATCGATTGATTCTCCGGCAAGGTAAATTGACCGGATGCCGCAATTGCTCTTGGTGGCAAGGTCAATATGATGTTGGCAACCTTATCGGTTGGGGAGAAAGTGAACTGGCGAACTCTTCTGCCGTCGATTGAAATAACTTTCGATACCGGAGTAGTTGAAGAAATGAATTTTTCATCAACCTTGATTTGCATATCCAGTTCCGGGAATGAATCCACCTTTTGCGACACGTGCGGTCCACTTGTTGGTGGCTTGCGGCTGGTCTTCTTTAGAGGCTTTGTTTTCGATACCGTCGCCGGATTATTTTGGCTGGAGAGGTAAGCATTTGCCGCCAGGACGATCAGTATTAGTGAAGAAACAAAACCCCAAATCAAAATTGGTTTTGCAAATAAGTTGGAGTTCGAATCCTTCGAATCCGGCTCTTGCACAGGACCTTTTGCGGTGGATGAATATGCTTCGCCAGTTTGTTTATCATGACGATCAAAATCAAAGAGAATATTTCGACGCGTTGAGTTCAAAATTTCAGACAGCAGTTCTGTTATTTGATCGACGTTTGAAAATCGGTCCGAAGGATTCTTCTCCATACAAGTATTGATGATCACTCTGATGGATTCCAGATCCGACTCAGAGCAATCGCTTCGGAAGATCTCCGGCACGGGCGCCGATTGGTGCATCACCATTGTTTCAAAACCGCTTTTGCCCTGAAATGGTGGTGCGCCAGTGAACGCTTCGAACATGGTGCAGCCCAACGAGTAGATATCCGATGCCGGACTGACAGGCAATCCGTGTGTTTGCTCAGGGCTCATATATTGCGGCGTACCAAACGCTTGTCCGGCTGACGTCAAACTCTGCGCGCTGCGCTCGTTGACCTCAATCGATCTGGCGATACCGAAGTCGACAACTTTCGTGTTTCTTATGTCAGAGTTTTCGGCGACTTCTAAAATCAGATTACTGGGCTTGATATCACGATGGACGATATTCTTACTGTGAGCTAGTTTCAGCGCACTGCAAATATCCGCGAAGCATTGCAGGAACTGGTTCAATGGCATCTTATCGTTCTGTTTTAAATACTCGGAAATTGTTGAACCATGCAACAACTCCATCACGCAGTAAGGACAGCCGCGCTGATCGATTCCCATATTGTAAATCTGAACGATATTAGGATGTTGAAGTTTTGCCAGTGTTTTCGCTTCAAACTCGAATCTCCGCCAATTGACCTCGGTCATTTGCCTGGGCTCCAGAAGCTTGATGGCAAACAGTCTATCGAGTTGCAGATGCCGCGCTTGATAGACGACTCCCATGCCGCCTACGGCGATCAAACTTATAAGTGAATAGCTTTCTCCGACCAGATCTCCTGGTCGATACATCACTGTCTCGTTCGGGTTCAATTCGAACGAAACAGTTTCTTCTGGCGGGTTTGCCGAATTGGTCATCGTGTAATTCTATCCGTTCAATCGATTTTTTGACATTGGAATTCAGCTAGGATTCCAACAAGTTTCATCTTTCGGACGCGACTTGAAATGGGGATGTCTCTAGCGTAGTTGAAATTTGATGATCATGGCTCTGGGTGCTCATCTTCTTATTATGATATCAGGCTGCTTTAGTATTGCAAGTGGTGGCACGTAAAGTTTTTATCTTGGATTGAAGAT